>Ga0194124_10004000_pt1 | contig 14892 bp, 15 predicted proteins | sample TA2KigCas0mmetaG_FD_148605 | JGI IMG/M metagenome (GOLD analysis project Ga0194124, IMG submission 148605) | Freshwater microbial communities from Lake Tanganyika, Tanzania - TA2015031 Kigoma Deep Cast 0m | ecosystem: Environmental > Aquatic > Freshwater > Lake | place: Tanzania: Lake...
CGCTTAGAAAAGGGAAATTTATTGGAGGTTCGTGTTTATAAGTTTCAAATGGTTTCTTTGTTAGCGCTTCTCGCTTACCAATATGATGAGAAAAACAAAACATTGAAAATTTTTACAAAGATCTGTCAATGAACTAAGATTATTTATTGGGAAGCTTAAGATAACAACTTGTGTCAAAGCCAATTTAAGTATTGACATATTATTAAATATATATTCAAATAAAAGATAGTAAAATAATCAAATTGTGCAAAAGCACATCATAATAAATCATAAATAAATTAATTCTATATTTTTAAAACCTAGGAGAGACTTCCTTCGTTTTATCTGAAGGCAAGAAAAAAAGAATGGGAAGCAAGATGAAAAAAATAGCATTAATGACAACGCTTTTGACAGGACTAACCTTAAGTCAGGGATCAACACATGCCATCAACAGGGATAAGCTAAAGGGTTTTTATATCGGTGGCGGTATCGGCGCCATGGCCCTTTCGACAAACTTTGAGGTGGATAGTTTGGCCAATACATCGTCTAAAAAAATTAAGAGATCTTTGTTTGCAGGAAACGCCTCTTTTAACGGCACTATTGGGTATGAAAAAACATTTGGGGATAACTATTTCGCTGGCATTGAAGCTCAGTATATTTTTGGACGAAATTCTATTAATACCGCCAACACCTTAAGCGCAGGACTTGGTCACGTTGATTTTATAGCTGAAAGCAAAGTAAAATCTACGAATACGTATGGCATGTCGGCTACTTTTGGTCGCACCTTTAATAAATTAACACCATATGCAAAGGCAGGAATTTCTTCTACTACTTTTGAAGTTGGTTCTTTTAATAGCGCACAAAACATTAATGGAAGCGACAAAAAGCGCCTCTATGGATTATCAACTGGGTTAGGACTAAGGTATCACATTACTGAAAATCTGGATCTTATAACAGAATTTCAAGCATTTTTATATAAATCTTCTAGTTCAAAAAATCTTGATGCAGATGCCGGAGATCGTCATATTATAACCCTTAGCTCAAACCTATATAATATTTGGACTGGCGTCCGATGGAAAGTTTAATATTACTTAATAGACTAGTATTGTTTGATACTCTTAAATATGGCATCGTTCTAGCTCTAGATTAAATTTACTGCTTTGTAGGAAAAATCTGCATCCCCCCATAATCATTTTATGATATATTTCTTTGATCTTATTGTATTTTTTAAAGAAAACCGTTTAAATAGGATCTATGAGAATAAAAATATTTTGCATCCTATTAATAGCCAAAATTGGAACTCAGGTTCATGGGAGCCCTTATACTCTCGAGGATTTTAGGGCCACTGTGAACCGCAACAAAGGCCAATCTGTCCACACTGCTTTGTGTCGACTAGTACGATGGGAAGATGCCATCCCATCTGTTTTGGGGGCACTATCAACAATACAGCCTAAACTTGTTGATGAAACCTTAGAGCTTTTTAAAAAAGCTTCTGCTGTAGACCTTGGACTCGCAACGGAAGAAGCGACTGCAAAGGCTAGAGAAGAATCCGCTACCGCACTTGCAGCCCTCACATCAGAAAAACAAGCCCTTCAGGCGATGAATGAAGGTCTCACAAGAGAGATTGATACTCTCAAGGCTACTCTAGGATCAAGAATCGCCGGTCTGGAAGTTCAAATTGCAGAGGAGCGCAAAAAAACACGCGCTGAACAAGACCGTGTCGAAGAAGTTGCCCGCGACAGGGCGACCACTGGTAGAACTGCTGATGAAGAAAAAGCTAGACTCGGTGAACAAATTCGGGAACTTCAAGAGAGATTAAAAAGAACGGAAGCGGAGCTAGATCAATATAAGGAAATGTTTACCGATCAACTATTATTTGACGGAGAAGGTCAAGTTGTTCGTCGAATAAAAGAGGCAAAAGCACAAAGAAAGCCATCTAGCCTCGCATCTGATACAGCTTCTCTATCCCCCCGGTCGACACCAGCGGGATCCCTTATGGGAACACCTTTGGGTGGACTTACTGCCCCCAGAGGCCCCTCAACACCAACTGGACCTCTTATGGGAACGCCCGTGGGTGGAGGGACTACTCCCAGAAGCAGTCTTTTAAAAACATTAAAAGGTAAATTAAGTGGATTAAAACCTGGTTCAGAAAATACTCTTCAGTGTCAGGTGAGTCCAGTTGAAACACCCTCTAAGCCTTTCGTATCCCCTATTGTCCCACCAAGAACTGTTGATGGGACAGATTCGCTCCCCACTTCTCTAGGATCAGCACCCGAAGGGGGGAGCGGAGGGAAAGGACGGCGCAAACCATCGCTTAGCGTTGACACCGGAGAACAAACTACAGGCGGGGTCACTGAAGAAGATCCCGGTGCATAGCTCTAAAAGCATCCTTTAAAACAAGAAACCCAGAAATTAAAGTCTCTAGTTAAATGCCTTTAACTTTTTTGTCCACTTCATCAATAAAGTAAAATATAACTGACTTTTTTGCTCTATTATTCAAAATAGTAAAAAGGATTTAACTATGGCAAAGTTTTTATGGAGAAAAGATGGAACGGTACGTTCGCCTTAATTGGCAAGACGTTGTCAAGCAAGCTATAAAACGTCGCAAAGAAGAAAGACTGACTCAAGACCAGCTCGCTATCCTTGCGGGCATCAGCAAGCCAACGCTAAACAGCTTTGAACAAGCTCATACAACCCTCAAACTAGAAAGCGCCATGAAGATTTTACGGGTATTAGGGCTAAATTGATCATTTTTGTTTGACATAGTGTACAAATTTGTACACTATTACTCTAGAGGATGATGATGTATATAAGACCTGTCTACCAAAAAATTATGGGACGCTTGCTGGAACCGAGGCAATTTATTCAAGTACTCGCGGGCCCAAGACAAGTTGGCAAAACCACACTTGCTTCCCAAGTTGCCCGATCTACATCTTTAGAGACACATTATGCTTCAGCCGATGAACCTGTATTAAAAGATTCTTCCTGGATAGAGCAACAATGGGAAATTGGAAGATTACGAGCGAAAAAAGCGCCTCAAGGAGCCCTTCTTATTCTTGATGAAATTCAAAAGATACCTCATTGGTCAGAAATTATCAAAAATTTATGGGATCAAGATAGCTTTCATCAGATCAATTTTAAGGTGATTCTTCTAGGATCTTCCGGACTATTGATTCAAAAAGGACTTACGGAGAGTTTAGCGGGTAGGTTTGAGGTCATTCCAATAACACACTGGTCATTTGCTGAGTGCAAAGAATGCTTTGGATGGACCGTCGATCAGTATATTTATTTTGGGGGATATCCAGGCGCAGCTCCTCTCATTGATGATGAAAAACGATGGTCGCGTTACATAAAAGACTCCCTGATTGAAACAAGTATTTCTAGAGATATTATGCTGATGACGCGCATCCATAAGCCAGCCATTTTACGACGCCTTTTTGAACTTGGCTGTGCTTATTCTGGTCAAATATTATCCTATCAAAAGACACTTGGACAGTTGCAGGATATAGGAAATATTGCAACCGTAGCACATTACCTAGACCTAATTGCCAGTGCAGGATTACTGGTTGGACTTTCAAAGTTTTCTCATGAACTCGTTCGTCAAAAAGCTTCAAGCCCTAAATTTCAAGTGCTAAATACGGGTCTTATTACTGCTCAACATGCCTCTTCTTTTAAGCAATCCCAGGACAATAGAGAACTATGGGGACGCCTTGTAGAAAGTGCCGTGGGGGCACATTTAGTTAACTCTACGATTGGGACTAAAACAAATATTTCTTACTGGAGAGAAGGAAACAAAGAGGTAGATTTCATTATGAGTAACGGCGACACAGTTATTCCTATTGAAGTCAAAAGCAGCCAAAAAAGAACAGCTCTTCCAGGAATAGAGCTATTTTCTAAAAAGTTTCACGCTACAAAAAAATTGCTTGTTGGAGGACAGGGAATATCTATTGAGGAATTTCTTCTAAGGCCCGCTGAATATTGGTTGTGAGGCTCAAAATCCAAATCATTTGACGACACCCTTCAATCTATTATAAAATAAAGAATGATATCTATTATAATAGGGACGGCAAACATTGAAGAAAAGCATTTTTTTATTCATAGCTTTTGTAATAATTTCAGGTCCATTTGATGGATTTTCGACGGAAGGCGAGACAGGCCATCAAAATCGTGGACGCGTATCGCGTTTTTTTTCTGGCGTTAAAGAACGTGGAACAGTAATTATTCGACGTATGACAGGGCGCTCTTCAAAAACATCCCGCTCTAATGCTGACACGCAAAGTGATACACCCTCTATTGCAAGAATGGATTCTACGTCTAGCATTGCATCACAATCATCATCGCGGGCCTTCTCTGACCCCTTATCTGCAAACAATCAAACAACCCTTACAGGGCCAACACAAGCAACAACACTTGTAACAAAATCTGCTTCCCCTGTTACCCCAGATCTTAATACAGGCCTTACCCAGCAATCATCGTCTTTTAGTTTTCAAGGTGTTGCCGCAAGTATTGCCCCTGCATCATCCAATACAGCGGCCGATCAAAGCGCTACAGCCAGCGGCATTGCTGTTCATACGAGTGATTCAACATCTGCTGAGGTGGTACATGCAGGTCGAAGCACCCAGCCCACAACAGAGAGAACCTCTGAAGGAGCACCCCCATCGATTGATGCAGGGGAATCCGTTCGTGGAGAGAGAGAGGAGGATGATTTTGATTTAGAACATCTTTTTAACGTCGCTGGAAAGCTTATAAAATCTGCCCGCTTAGGAGATAGAATTGTCGATGGATTTGAATCTTTTTCTGGAACGATCTTGAGTGTTTGGAAGAATAATAAAACCCAAGAAATCCTTGGTCTTCATGATTCTGTCACGGCTGTTGAATCCTTCAGTGAACGGATGGGACATGAATTCGTTGGTCGAATTTTGGGGAGAGATGGCCCTTCAAAATCCCTCCTTGCAATTGTGGGCCCCCAGGGATTTGCAACGGGAATACGCTATGCTATTCGTAAAGCATCGATCCCTGGTCTTCAAAAATTAGAAGATAAAATCGGTGATATAGCAGAGGCTGGATTAGAAAAATTATCCGGCACACGTCTTAATTATAAGGCGCGGTCGATTATCGATGCGGCCTATCTTGCAGATACAACCGCAAAAGCTTTTTATCAAACCTATGCTCCTATTATTTCAACGCTTACAAAAGACGAACAAAACGACCTAATTTGCTATGCCGTTGATACGGCTATGTTTGCTGTTGACCGCATGATTTTAGAAAATCCCAAAGCAACCATCACACCTCAAATTTTGATGAAAACTATTGGAACAGAGTTTTTAGATTTGGATGCTAAAATGCCCCGATTTGGCATGTTAATTCGTCGCGCTAAAATGGCAATATTTCAGTCTTCCGGACTCGATGCTAAAGAAGCACGGGCTCTTTTAACCAGCACACCCGTTCAGGTTGGTACAACTTTATTTGCCCCTATTAATGATCCAAGAGATGAAAGAAATCTTATCGTTAAGGCTTTTTGGCGGGGCGTTCTCCATCAAGATGAACCCATTGCTATGCCTAAAGGCTTTAGAAACGCCTACAGAGTAGCTGACGCAAACTATGCACAGTCCTTAGGAATTGCTTTACCCCCTGAACTTATCCCACAACCCATTGCAATAGCGGCAGCCCCGGCAGCTTAAATTAGATTTGACAAATAGAAACAGAGGTTTTATATAACGATTATGCATCAGTTTCTAAGCACAACACCTGTTATTATCATCACAGCCTAAAAAGGCTTCCAGGGGCGGGTTGTATCTAAATTTCAGTTTTTTATTATTTTTTAACAATTTTTATAGGTGTTTAAATGCTTTCAGTTAACAATTTATCCATGGCTTTCGGCTCTCGTATTCTCTTTTATGACGCCAATTTTAATCTTAACAAAGGGTATCGTTATGCAATTACTGGGCCTAATGGCGCTGGGAAGTCAACATTTCTTCATTTGATTTCTGGGGAAACAGAGCCCACAGAGGGGGAAATTTCCCTTAAAAGTGGAGAACGGATTGGATGGCTCAAACAAGACCAATTCGTCTACGAAGATGAACCCGTTGTCAGTGCTGCTATTCGCGGCAATCCCGACCTATGGAAAGCACTCCAAACCAAAAACCAACTGTTGTCCCAAGAAACATTATCAGAAGAAGACTGTATTGTTTTCGGAGACTGTGAGGAAACAATTCTTCATTATGATGGCTATGATGCCGAAGAAAAAGCCGAAAAAATCCTGATCGGCCTTGGGATTCCCCCAGCGCAAGTCCATCGTCCCCTCAAAGAATTATCGGGGGGATATAAAATGCGGGTGCTTTTGGCACAGGCTCTTTTCAATGATCCCGATATTTTGCTCCTTGATGAACCGACAAACCATCTGGATATGCCCTCAATCGATTGGCTAGAACAATATTTGCTGGATTCCTATAACGGCCTTTTGATTTTTATTTCCCACGACCAAGGATTTTTAAACCGTATGGCAACCCACGTGATTGACGTAGATTACGGGGAATTAACCCTTTATCCAGGAAGCTATGAACTGTTCAAAAAGAATAAGGTCCTGTTCCAGGAACAAAAGGCTCAGGAACTGAAAAAACAACAATCCCGTATCGATCATTTGCAAAAGTTCGTCGATCGCTTCAAGGCCAAGGCATCCAAGGCCCGCCAAGCCCAGTCAAAGGCAAAGATGATTGAAAAAATTGAACTGCCCGAAATCAGAAAATCATCTTATGTGGCGCCCCGCTTTCATTTTGTTAGCGAACGCCCCTCTGGAAAACACATTCTAGAGGCCAAGAAATTATGCAAAAATTTTGGCGAAAAAAATGTTTTGAAAGATCTATCGGTCGCTGTTCATCGAGGTGAAAAAGTTGCCTTTATTGGTGCAAACGGTCGAGGCAAATCAACGTTACTGAAAATTCTCATGCAGCAATTGGAGGCCACCTCTGGAACGTTCACTTGGGGGCACGGTGTGCAGTTGGCCTATGTTTCCCAGGACCACTACGATCTTTTGGACCGATCAAAAACAGCGTATCAATGGTTGATGGATGCAAATCCCAACCGATCAGAACAAGAAGTTCGAAATGCCTTAGGCGCCATGCTTTTTAGTGGCGATGATGTGAAGAAGTTGGTGGGTGTTTTAAGTGGGGGCGAATGTGCCAGGCTTCTTTTGGCAAAAGTCATGCTGGATCGACCAAACGTCTTGATTTTAGACGAGCCAACGAACCATTTGGATCTTATCGCAACGGAAGCTTTACAAAAGGCCTTGACAGAATTCCAAGGAACACTTTTATTTGTAAGCCATGACCGTTATTTTATTGAGCATGCCGCGACACGAATTATAGAGATTTGAGAGATCAACATGTCTTTTAAGAATATCAATATCCCGGCCTATACGCCGGTTCTTATTATTCTATCCTTCATTACGTACTGTATTGAAATCGATCTCGCCGTCCCTAGTTTTCCTTTTATTGTCAAAGCGCTCAATACAACAGAAGCTCTTCTACAAATGACTTTGAGCCTTAATTTTTTCGGATTTTGCTTGGGGGGAATTATTTATGGCCCCGTATCCGATACTTTTGGCAGGCGGTCAACGCTTTTGATTGGATGTGGCATTTATGTCCTTGGAGGCATAGGGTGCGCTCTGATGAATTCTATCGAAGCGCTTTTATTGTTCAGATTTATTCAAGGATTAGGCGCAAGTTCTGGCTGTGTTATTTTATATGCCATGATTGCTGACATCTATCCACCCAAAAAAATGGCATGGTTCCATGGCATGATGAATGCTATTTTAACAATTGTTATGGCAGGGGCTCCTCTTGCAGGGGCCTTTATTAATCAATACTTTGGCTGGCGCGCCCCCCTCATCACAATTGCGGGAGTAAGCATTAGTACGCTTATCATGATGATTGCCTTCCTCCCAGAAACGCTTTCTGAAAAAATCCCTTTTGACTTCAGAAAAATCCTTAAAGACTACAAGAGCCTTTTAACCCATAGGGAATTTATGCTGTTAACAATTGGGCCAAGCATCTTAGTCGGAGTTTATCTAACTTTTGTTGGGACAGCTTCCTTCTTTTACCAAACACAGCTCGGCCTTCCCATTGTGGAATTTGCTATCCATCAAGGGTTTATTTTAATAAGCTTTGCCTTAATTAGTATGTTCACAGGCAAACTCAACCATTTATTTGGAATGAAATCGTCGATTATTTTGGGCGGGAGCATTGCAATACTCAGTGCTTTTGCCCTTTTGTTGCTTGGGTTTTATGACTATTTTTACCCTTATTCTATTACTGTCTTTATGTGCATTCATGCTATGGGAATCGCTCTTTGCTTTGGAACAACGGTTGCAATTGCCTTTACGGTTAGGTCCGACCTTGCAGGCGCTTCTTCGTCTCTTATTATGGCTTTTAGGCTTTTGTTTTCCTCTGCCATGGTTGCTTATGCTAGCAAAGCGTATGACGGCACGTGGCTTTCAATTGCCTTGATCCTATTCTTTGGGGCGTTGATTGGATCCTTGCTGATCCTATATGGTATCAAAATCTCTAAAAGCGACACCTTGAAATCTTAAAAAACCTTTCTATATAAACCTAGACCGTAAAAATTACTGAAAAGGTTTATAGTATGCGTTTGTTTTCTTGGATTTTTTTGATTTTTGTTCATTTAACGATAGATAATGCTTTTGGATTTGAGGAAAGTGAAGAAGAAAAGTCGCCACCTTCTTCTCCTATGGGGTTTGATTTTTTTCCTCCAATGAGCCCTATTAGGAGACAAGGAAGCACCCATAGCTTAGATGACTCATTAGTTATACCACTAACTCCTTCAACATCTAGAAATTTAGACCTTGGCGATCTTGGCCTTTTCCTAGAAACCCCTCAACTTAGAAGAGGTTTCTCCGATGGAAGCACCGCAGCAGATAGATCCGAAGCATCCTTAGATGTTCAAAGAAGCCCTGCTGATGACAGCCAGAGATATGAACCACAAACAAGATATGCAGCCCCAAAAGTATCAAAAGAACCCAGCCCAACTTTTAATGATATAGAGAAAAAAGACGCTGAAGACCAGGACCCTCATGCACTTCTTGTGATCGATACATCAACAGAAGATATGCCACAAGCTTTTGATTCCCTGTTACCGAAATTAAAATTACAGGGTCACGACCCTCACTATTCTGAAGAAGCAATGAGAGCAAACATTTCGACACATCATTGCTTTCATAATCTTCAGTATGGTGATACGCTTATTGGTCCTTATTTATCCCATGTGGAGCGGCGACTTTCAAAGACCGTAAAAGCTATTTCTCAGAATATGACGGGCGGTGTCAAAACGGCTTCGACAAAAAATGTTTGCGCCTATAGCACCAGCATTATTGATACCTCAGGGAATCTTTCTTTACTAATTTCTGATGGGCAAGACTCTTTTGGATTTTTAAGTCCCCCTACACCTGCAAAACCGAGATCCCCTGGTGCCTCCTGTTGCCTTTCTCCTTCAGGGCCTGCATTTAGAGAAAAAGGTAAGAATTTTAACGTCATTGGAGATCTAGATTTGCAAGAAAAAGATGGATTTACTATTGGAATTAAAGATAAATTTCTTCCTGTAATTTTTTCCGACTCTGATGCACCTTCAGATAGTCCTGATGACAAACGTTCAAGTGTGATTTCTATTTTAAATAAAACGAGAAGAATGTTTCCCCTAGACACTTTGGCTTTTTTAGAAGAGCAACTCCTTTTCAATATAAAAGATGCGCTTTCAAAGGCAACCGAACAAAGAGCTTTAGAGCTAGAAATGCAGCTAAAACACCTCATCGAAGAAATTGCTGAAAAAAAAGAGAAAGTAGAATTATCAAATGATATCACCCCACTTTTGAGCATGCTATCAGACGGTGAAATCAGTAAGATTTATGGACATTCTGAGCAGGTAATGGCACGTTACTTTGAAAAAATTGTCATACCTAACCTTTATAGGAGACACTTAATGGTAAAGGGTGCTGATACAGCTCAAGGGATTGCTGAAGTTATTTTTCATATAGCGACCCTTCAAGACTGTTGTTGGTGGTGTGCAAGAACCTTAAGCGCCTTAAGTGGTCCTAAAATTTTTGACGATGGAACAGTAATTAATTTACGCTTTCTTGTTACAAGCTTTAAAAGCTTCCCAACACGTTCTATAGATAGTACGGGATCAGTTCAGTTTCATGATTCTCGTAAAGAGTTATCTGCTCAGAGAGAGTTAGATTTAAAAGCGCTCCCTCCAATATTGTTTAATTTTTCTACTATAGATACTGAAGCAAGTTCAGAAACAACTGCAGCCACAGGAACTGCTTGGACGTTAGACCCACGCTTCGAAATTATCAAAAGCCCTGCTGGATTTCCTGTTATATCCTTAAAAACAAGGATCTAACCGAACCAGATTTATAAAGATTAAAAAATTAATTTGGAAAAAAATACCCCTGACTGCAGCTAATGCAAAAACAGGGCTATAATAAAAATAGATGCAACAATGCAACAAAATTTCTCTTTTTATACAATAAAGAAAAAATAATATAAAAATAGTTTGCATTGTTGATATTTAAGTGTCTTTAAATTTATCATGTAAAAACAGATAAATAAGGTATTTTTAACATGATAAAATCGATTAAATATTTTCTCTTTATTATTTATTTACTTTTATCCTACTATAGCCAAGCCGCTACTGGTATTGATTGGAGCAACGAGAGCACTCAAGAGGCCATAAGTAAAATCGCGACTATTATAGAGGATAGATCTTTTCGAGATGCTGATTTTTCTTCAGTAGGTAAAGATGTTAAATCTCTTGTGAGACTATCATTAGAACAAAAAGACGAATGGAAGACCTTTCCCCTGGTTGGAAGGAATCCTATCATTTTTTCGATTGTTTCAAAGTTGTTTTTAGAAGGATGGGATTCCTTTGAAAAAAATTTAGAAAAAGCTGCTGAACTTGCTGTAATTGGATACATACTAGAAACAGCTAGCAGTGCAGACCCTGCAATTGCTTATGCTATAATAGGTGATACTACTACAGTACGAGCACTCTCAATAGAGTCCTCTGATGCAGAAATCGAAGCTGCTATCAAAGCTGTCCACGCAAAACTCGTATCAGAGAGCGAAGAAGGAACGGGAGAATAAGCCGTTATCTCTGTGTTTTGCGCGTCCAAACAATTTCGTAGAGCTTTGAAAGATTGATATCAACTATAATAGAGTCCGGAGATTGGAGAGAAAGATCTTGCACAATAGAAAACTCTCCTTCCCGGGTTCCATTAGCAAGACGCCCAATAAATTGTTCGTTCCTTGATGTGACCGCTATACAAAAATCCCCAAGCTTAGGGGTATAAACACCCCCTCTGACAGGAAGCGCCCCAACAATGTCGCCCTTAGCAAAATAGGGCATTAAGAGTTCGTTCTTAATAGTGTGTGTTAAGGCTTTTGGGTGACATTCCTCAAAATAAAGCTTTTCTAAGGATTCTTTTCGAACATTAGGACCCTTTGTTGAAACCTCTTTGTAGAAAGGAGGCACCCCAACACCAAAGACCAACCATTCTTGAGAACACGGAATTCCAACCGTGTTAAACACATGAAGAATCCGCTTTACTGCCTTTGTGCTGACATCTTTTTGAAGATTAAACTCCCAAGACTTTAACGTCGCCTCTGGAATTCCAAAGCGACGGAAAATCTCCGAACGAGAAAGCCGCGAATATCCTCTTAGGGCGCGAAGACGCGCTCCAAAAGAATCTAAATCTGATTTTTTATCTTTATCTGACATAATTTTATTATTTTCGAACCAATATAATAAATTTGTGAAAAATATACAACAAAATTCAGTGCCTTTTTTTACTTTAATCTTTAAGACACTGGTTCTTCCACAGAAGCTGCTCGCACCATACTTAAAGCATTTAAGTAAAGGTCTAGCATGTATTCTTGCTCCTGTCGATCGTCTGCATCCATTTTCCTTAATCGTATCACCTGGCGAAGGGTCTTAGTATCAAAGCCATTAGCCTTCGCTTCCGCATACACTTCACGAATATCAGCAGCTAAATGTGCTTTGTCTTCTTCAAGGCGTTCGATACGTTCAATGACCGACTTAAGTTGTTCTTTTGCAATTCCACCAATATTTGTCATAATTCTTCCTTTTTATTAATATAGTCTAAAAGAGTCTCTAAAACCACTGGAATTCCTTTTTTACTTTGAGCCGATATAGGATAAACTTTCTGACCACTCACTTTTTCAAGTACCGCTATTTTATCCGTGATTTCATCTTCTGTTAAGGCGTCACACTTATTAAGGGCAACGACAACATCTTTTTCCCCAAGAGCTCCGCCATAATTTTCAATTTCCTGACAAACAGTTTCATAGTTCCGGACAGGATCTTCTGCGGTTCCATCCACTAAATGCAGCAACACACGACACCGTTCTACGTGACCCAAAAAGCGGGTTCCAAGACCTGCTCCCATATGGGCCCCTTCAATAAGCCCAGGGATATCTGCTATAATATACTCTTGGTCATGAAGATAAACAACGCCTAACTGAGGATGGAGTGTTGTAAAGGGATAATCAGCGATTTTTGGACGCGCCCTTGAAACACTGCTTAAAAAGGTAGATTTTCCAGCATTTGGCATGCCTACAAGGCCCACATCCGCAATAAGCTTGAGCTGAAGCCAAACCCACAATTCTTCTCCCATCTCTGCTGGTATTGATTGGCGTGGCGCTTGATTGGTAGAAGATTTAAAATGAACATTGCCAAGACCTCCCTTCCCTCCAGCGGCCAGCACAAAACGATCGCCAGCATTTTTAAGATCAAAAAGAACGGTTTCTTTATCATCTGCAAGAACCTGTGTCCCGACAGGAACGCGCATTATAAGGTCCTTCCCAAAACGGCCTGCACAATTCTTTCCCATGCCATTATGACCACGCTCCGCCTTGAAATGCTGTTGATAGCGATAATCAATCAAAGTGTTAAGGTTGGGAACTGCCTCAATAATAACATCTCCCCCTTTGCCACCATCTCCACCATCAGGACCGCCAAATTCAATAAATTTTTCCCGACGAAAGGCTACGCAGCCAGAACCGCCATCGCCCGCTTTGATAAAAACCTTTGCTTGATCAAGAAATTTCATTTTTTCTCGCCTTGTCAGGATCCCACTCGCGTGTAGGAGCACCCCCTAAACAGTATTCATGGATACGCTGCAAACTGCCTGGATCCATATCGTCCGGCAATTCAAAAATAGAAAACCACCGTATTTCCTTAATTTCAGGAGAATAATTATCTTTTTCTTGAACCCAGTTTTGAATAACGTAGACAAATGGATAATCGTCAACGCCCGTATATTTTTGATAGTACACGCCAAAAAATTCCGGAGATCCCAAACATTTGACACCAGTTTCTTCATAAACTTCTCTTACCACAGCCTCAAAAGGGTGCTCTCCTTTTTTAACACCACCCCCTGGCAAGTGCCAATTAGGACAATACGTATGATAGACTAAAAGAATTTTTTCCAGATCTTCGGATAAAACAATCGCCCGTGCGCCAACACTTTTGCCACCAATTATGTGCATAAAGGAATAATAAATCCGCAATAAGAACCGAATAATAGCAATTTTCATTTTTAAATGATCCATCTGGAAAATGGTGCAAGGTATGTAACCATGGCATTCCCTATATAAAAAAGCCCAAGAAATTCTTGGGCTTCCACGCTAAACTATAGAACTATCGTCGTTAAACGACAGACACATAGCAACGCCCTTCAGATTTATGGGCAAATTGTACACGACCAGCACGCGTTGCAAAAAGCGTATGATCACGCCCCATACCAACGTCCGCTCCTGGATGATACGTTGTTCCACGTTGGCGAACGATAATGTTGCCGGAAACAACCATTTGTCCACCAAATTTCTTAACCCCTAAACGGCGTCCTTCTGAGTCTCGACCGTTCCTAGAACTACCACCGGCTTTTTTCGTTGCCATTTGTTTCTTCCTCTTCTTTTATCTAAAGTTTACGATGCTTTTGCCTTAGAAGACGCTTCCTTCTCAGCAGGCTTTTTATCAGCCTTTGCTGAAACTGCTTCTTTCTTAGGAGCTACTTCCTTTTTAGGAGCCGCTTTCCCTTCGGACTTGAAAGATTTTCCTCCAACGGAAATTTCAATCACCCGCAAAACAGTCTGATGTTGCCTATGGCCCTTCTTACGACGATAATTTTGACGGCGTTTTTTCTTAAACACAATCACCTTATCAGTGCGCGTCTGCCCTTCGACAATCGCCTTAACAAAGGCACCCGCAACAGTGGGAGCACCCAAGGAAACCTTGTCACCCTCCGAAATCATTAATATTTGATCTAAAACAACTTCTTTTCCAACAGGGGAATCCAGTTTTTCAACAGAAATTTTTTGGTCAACAGAAACCTTTAACTGTTTTCCACCAGTACGTACAATTGCAAACATTTTCTACTCTATTTTGTATTTTAATATACTAGACTATATATACGGTTGAGTTATAGAGATTTCTACCCCCCTCCGTCAAGAAAAAAGTTCAATCAGGAAGAATCCTTTAAGCTTCGTCGTCTAAATCAGCCTCTATAGACTCCTCCTCAGCACTTGCCCTGCCCCTCATCCCTTTACCTGAACCCCCTGAAACCATGGTCGATGGATCTATTTCTTCTATACGAAAAGAAATAGGCTTGCCTCCTCTTGCGGCTGCAGCATTTCTTCTGCAGCTTTCTATTAAGGCCTGTCTTTTAGGACTGTCACCTCCTATAGAAAATTCTTGAGCTTCTAAAAAAGAAAAGGTTGAGTTTAGAATTCTTGGATTAAACGACCACCCTTTTGAAGAATGCAAAGAAAGCTTGATATCTACGATGTTCCATTTTCCTTCGGAACAATTATTGATGCAATC
>Ga0194124_10004006_pt1 | contig 14865 bp, 13 predicted proteins | sample TA2KigCas0mmetaG_FD_148605 | JGI IMG/M metagenome (GOLD analysis project Ga0194124, IMG submission 148605) | Freshwater microbial communities from Lake Tanganyika, Tanzania - TA2015031 Kigoma Deep Cast 0m | ecosystem: Environmental > Aquatic > Freshwater > Lake | place: Tanzania: Lake...
CGGCGCCCTGGCGGGCGAACGCGCCATTCTCTTTGATCCACTTATCTATCTCCTTGTGCGCTGCGTCGTCTAACGCCATGACGCGCTGAAACTCCGCCTCTGCCGGGTTGAGCTTTGAGGGGGAAAGTCCCGACGCCGGCGCAGCCTTGTCGACCGGTTTAGAAGCGGCGGCAGCCAAATGCGTTCCCAGAACGCCGCCTAGCAACAAGAATCTCAGCCACTTCACTTGGACAAAGCTACTCGGCCCTACCCCGCCGGCCAAGCTGAGTTTCGGCACGAAATTTGAATGACAACCAGATGCTCGGAACCCACCGATTAAAAAGTTGCTTTGGGGCAGCGGGCAGTTAGTTTGGCCGGCCGTTGCCCAACAGGCGACGTTTAACAAAAACTCGTAGTTCTACGCATGAGCAAACGCTTCATCTTCTCATCCGAATCTGTCGGCGAGGGCCATCCTGACAAAGTAGCTGACACGATCTCGGACGCTGTCCTCGACGCCTGCCTAGCTCAGGACAGATACAGCCGCGTCGCCTGCGAGACATACGTCAAGTCTAACATCGCTGTCGTAGGCGGAGAAATCACGACCCGCGCCAAGCTCGACTTCGTAAAACTTGCCCGCGAGGCCATCCGCGAAATCGGCTACGTAAACGACGACGACGTGTTTCACGCGGACAAGGTGTTCGTGAACACCATCATCACCCAGCAGTCGCCGGACATCTCCCAAGGCGTTGACGCCAAAGCCGCCAAGGGCAAGAAGAAGGCCGAGCAAGGCGCGGGCGACCAAGGCTTGATGTTTGGCTATGCAAGCGATGAGACGCCGGAGCTAATGCCCGCGCCGATCATGTTTGCACACCGTCTGGGCCGGAAGCTGACCCAAATCCGCAAGAGTGGTAAGATCCATTGGCTTCGCCCCGACGCTAAATCCCAAGTATCCGTCGTGTATGAGGATGACGAGCCGGTCGCCATCTCGAACGTCGTTATCTCCACGCAGCACAGCGCCGATGCGGAGCATAAGCAAATCGAGGAGTTTTGCATCGAGGAGGTCGTGAAGAAGGTGCTGCCCAAGAGCCTGCTTACGCCGGATACATTGTTCCTCATCAACCCGACGGGTCGTTTCGTCGTCGGCGGACCGCAGGGCGACACCGGCCTGACCGGCCGCAAGATCATCGTCGACAGCTACGGTGGCTACGGCCGGCACGGGGGTGGAGCCTTCTCCGGCAAAGACCCATCCAAAGTGGATCGCAGTGCCGCCTACATGGCCCGCTACGTCGCCAAGAACATCGTCGCCGCCGGCCTGGCGAAGCGTTGTGAAATTCAGTTCGCGTATGCCATCGGTTACCCCGACCCGGTGAGCGTATATGTGAACACCTTCGGCACCGCCCAAGGCGGACTCACGGATGAAGCCATCACTGATGCCGCCTGTGAAATCTTCAGCTTCAAGCCCGCGGACATCGTCAAGCAACTCAACCTGCTCCGCCCGATTTACGGCAAGACCACCAATTACGGTCACTTCGGCAAAGTTGGCGACAAGGACCTCACCTGGGAAACTACGGACAAGGTCAAAGCTCTGCAAAAGGCCGTGAAGTAGCTCCCAACGTTTTCAGTGTTCAGTCTTCAGTCCTCGAAGACCGAAACTGCATTCTGAGCACTCGTTACTGAACACTTTTTAATCCCTGAATTATGGCCAAGAAAAACCCCGCCAAAGCCGACTACAAAGTCAAAGATATCAGCCTCGCCGACTGGGGCCGTAAGGAACTCGACATCGCCGAGCACGAAATGCCCGGCCTGATGGCGATCCGTGAGAAGTATGCCAAGGACAAGCCCCTCAAGGGCGTCCGCATCACGGGCTCCCTGCACATGACCATCCAGACCGCCGTCCTCATCGAGACGCTCGCGGCCTTGGGCGCGTCCGTCCGCTGGGCGAGCTGCAACATTTTCTCCACCCAGGATCACGCCGCCGCCGCCATCGCTGCCGCCGGCATTCCCGTCTTTGCTTGGAAAGGCGAGACGCTGGAGGAATACTGGTGGTGCACCGAACGTGCGCTTGACCACGGCGATGGCAAAGGCCCCGAGCTGATCGTAGATGACGGCGGCGACGCCACCCTGCTCATCCATAAGGGCTACGAACTCGAAAACGGTGACGGTTGGGTCAACACACCTTCCGACAACCATGAGGTTAAAGTCATCAAAGACCTCCTTAAGGCCATCGCTAAGAAATGCGGAAATAACTATTGGCATGGCATTGTGAAAGATTGGAAAGGCGTCTCCGAAGAGACCACCACTGGAGTCCATCGCCTCTACCAAATGCTCGACCAGGGCAAGCTCCTGGTGCCCGCCATCAACGTCAACGACTCCACTACCAAGTCGAAGTTCGACAACCTTTACGGCTGCCGTCACTCGCTTGTGGACGGTTTGAATCGCGCCATGGACGTCATGATCTCTGGCAAAATCGCCGTCGTCTGCGGCTATGGCGACGTTGGCAAGGGCAGCGCCCAGTCTCTACGCGGCCAGGGCGCACGTGTCATCGTCACCGAGATTGACCCCATCTGCGCGCTTCAGGCCGCCATGGAAGGCTACGAGGTCACCACCATCGAGGACACCCTCGGCCGAGCCGACATTTACATCACCACCACTGGCAACAAAGACATCCTCACTTTGGAACACATGGCCAAGATGAAGGACCAAGCCGTCGTCGCGAACATCGGACACTTCGACAACGAGATTCAGGTTGATCGCCTCAACCGCGCCAAGGACGTGAAGCGCAAGAACATCAAACCCCAAGTAGACCAATACACCTTCGCTGACGGTCACAGCATCTTCATGCTCGCCGAAGGCCGGCTCGTGAACCTGGGCTGCGCCACCGGCCACCCGAGCTTCGTGATGTCCAACTCCTTCTCCAATCAGACGCTCGCCCAGCTCGACCTCTGGAAAAACAAGGACGTTTACAAAGTCGGCGTCTATCGCCTCAGCAAGAAGCTCGACGAGGAAGTTGCCCGTCTGCACTTGGGAAAAATCGGCGTGAAGCTCACCAAGCTCACCAAGGCTCAGGCCGATTACCTCGGTGTGCCCGTGGACGGCCCCTACAAGCCAGAGCACTACCGTTACTAAGCCCAAGAGATTTCAGTTCTGCGAGCAGCAGAGCATCATCTCAATCCAGGGCGCTACGCGTCCTCAGTTGGCTTGCCTAAATTCCTAAATCGCAGCGCTGCCACGCAGGTGAGTTCTAGCTGGGTAGGCTGAATGCCTGCTCCGCACGTGCCGTCGTTTATGCACGCCCGCATTGACCCGCAGGCTCTGCTCGTTTAACAAAACCTTATGCATTCGCTATTTGTCACCCGCCGCTTCTTTTCCCTGTTCTCCATTAGTTCGCTATCTCTGCTGGCATTAGCCGCGAGCGCTGCAGCCGCGCAGCCCCCCGCTGGCTTCACTGCGCTCTTTAACAACAAAGACCTCAAGGGTTGGCGTGGTGGCAGCACGTTCGACCACCGCAAGCTGCTAGCCATGACACCCGAGCAGCGCGCTGAACAAATCAAGAAGTGGACCGCGCCTGACCAAAAGGGGTCAATGATGGAACAGGGTAAGACCGGGAAGCCCCATTGGTATGTTGAGGGCGACGAGTTGGTGAACGACGGCTTTGGCGCTTACGCCACGACCGAAAAGGACTACGGCGACTTCGAACTGCACATCGAATACAAGACTGTGCCAAAGGCCGACTCCGGCATTTACTTGCGCGGTGTTCCGCAGGTGCAAATCTGGGACTACACCGAGGAAGCCAAGTTCAAACTCGGCGCGGATAAAGGCTCTGGCGGCCTTTGGAACAACTCCCCCGGCGCCCCTGGAAAAGATCCACTCGTGAAGGCCGACAAGCCCTTCGGTGAATGGAACAAATTTCGAATCATCATGAAAGGCGAGAACGTCACCATCTTTCTCAATGACAAGCTGGTCGTGGACAATGCCAAGCTGGAGAACTACTATGACCGCAAAGTCAGCGTGCCGGAGAAAGGCCCCATTCAGCTTCAGACCCATGGCGGCGAAATCCGCTGGCGCAACATCTTCATCAAGGAACTCAGCAAGTAAGCCAAATTAGAGGATTGGGAATAGGAGCACGAAAAACCGTTACTCTCCCCGCGCCTCTTATCCTGCTCCTGATCTCAATTCTAACCCTGCTCTACTCATGAAACTCAAAGTCATCCTCGCCCTCGCCACTACTGCTCTCACCGTTCTCGCCGCCGAAAAAGACGGCTTCAAATCCGTCTTTAATGGCAAGGACTTCACCGGCTGGGCTGGCCCAGTAGACAATTACGAAATCTTGGACGGCGCAATCCAATGCAAGAAAGGGAAAGGCGGCACCATTCACACCAAGGAGGAATATGGAGACTTCGTGGTGCGCCTCGAATTCAAGGTCCCACCCGGCGGCAACAACGGCCTCGCCATACGCTATCCCGGACAAGGCGACACCGCCTACGTCGGCATGTGCGAGTTGCAGGTGCTGGACGAAAACTACGACAAGGTTCGCGGCAAACTTGACCCCCGCCAGGTTCATGGCTCCGCCTACGGCATGGTCGCCGCCAAGCGCGGCTTTCAAAAGCCCAATGGCGAATGGAACATCCAAGAAGTTACTGTCAAGGGCAGCACCATCAAGGTGGTTCTAAACGGCGAGGTCATTCTCGACACCGACCTGAGCAAGCAAGACCCCGAGAAGTTCATGGGCAAGTCGAAGCACCCCGGCCTCGCACGCACGAAGGGCTTCTTCGGATTCGCAGGTCACGGTGACGCTGTCGCCTTTCGCAACATCAGCATCAAACGGCTGGATTAAGGATTGGCAGGCTGTTGGCCAGGCGGCATGGCACCGATCCCGCCAACGATTGCTTGCCCGCGCTCCACTAAGTGAACCGCCTCGCCACATCTGGAGCGCAATTCTGGCGCTGGCTGGCAATTCAACGACCGCTGAAACGCGCCAGCCTCAAACTGGCCCTGCTGGCGGCCGTAGTGCTTTTCGCCCTTTACCCCAACCCCGTACTGCTCATTAGACAGGTCAACCACCTGCTCAACATGGAGCAACTCATCCAGCCCAACTTGACGGCGATGCCAGAAATAAATCGCGAGATTGATCGACTAATCGAAACAAACACCCCTGCGCTGACCGAATTTAAGGCTGTCGAGCGCTTCGTCTATCGCCGGATTCCCTACCAGTACGACTGGCACGGCTGGGCTAACCTCGACTACTGGCCGTCCGCCGCCGAGGTCTGGGAGCGAAAACGCGAGGACTGCGATGGCCGTGCTGTGCTGGCCGCCAGCATCCTCCGCGCGCGTGGCCACGCCGATGCCCGGCTCGTCGCCAACCTCCAGCACGTTTGGGTCGCCGTCGGCACCAATGAATTAATGGGGCCAATGGCGGACAAGAACTTCCGGCGCGAGGGCGGCAAGACCATTGTCACCTTCCCCACGTTAAAAACGCTGCTCGATTCGCTTGCCATGACCTGCAAGTTCCCTGCCTGGCGCGTGGTGCTGATGCTCGTCACGTTACTTGCGCTGGTGTTCCACCCAGCGACGAATAACGGCCGGTTGATGATGCTTTGCGCCGTAATGCTCGCAGGCTACACAGTCTTCCTCGATTGGTGCGTTCGCCGGCTGGACAGGGACAGCGCGGGCTTCGACTGGAATCTCCCCGTTGCCGCCGCGCTGATCGTCGGGGCCTTGGCCTTCGCGTGGCGGACTCCAAAAACGCAGGCCCAACCGACCGCCTGACTGCATTGGCGACAGTTTTCGCGTCAATTTGGCGGCCAAAATCATTTTAAAATCCGAGGGGAAGGCGGAATGGCGCCACGGATAGTTATGGTGCAGCCGGGCTCATCAGGAACGCGAGCAGGTCACGCAGTTCGGTGTCCGTGAGGGAGGCGACCAAGCCCGTCGGCATGAGCGAGGTCTTCAACTCGGCTCGCTTCACGATGTCGGTGGGCTTGAAGCTGCGCTCCTTGCCGGTGAGGTCGCGGAAAACGTCCACGCTGGATGAGCGCAGCAGGATGCCGGTGAACTCCGTTCCGTCCTTTAGCTCCAGTTGCGTCGGGAAGAATTGCGGCGCCACTTCGCGACTCGGTTCAAGGATGGACTGCAGCAGCGCGCGCCGATCACTTTGCTGCGCGACAAGGCTCAAGTCCGGCCCGACGACGTTGCCACGTCCACTGTGGCGATGGCAGGTCGAGCACATCGCCACGTGCGAGTGGAAGAAGATGCGCCGGCCGGCCTCGGCATCGGGCTGACCGGGCAAGGCGGCGAGGCGCTTCAACCACGCGTCCGTGCTCTCCACTGGCGGGCGGCCCACCTCGATGGAAGCCGGCTCCAGCGCGGCTCGCACGAGCGAAGCCGACTCCGCGTGGCGTTCCGCCACGCCTGCGAGCGACTGCTTGGCCACCACCTCGAGCGTTTGCAGACGCAACGCCCGCAGCGCCTCGTTCCGCAAAGATGCGTTCGTGTGCGAGGCGAGCTTGAGCAGTAAGGGCAGATGAATGGGCGTGAGCGCGGAGGCCAGGCCCATCGTCGCGTCAGCGCGCAAGCCGATGGTTCGGCTTTCATCCGCAGCGATTTCCGCGAGCGCAGCGCGCGCGCTGTCGGAGTCCTTCGCAGCGAGTGTGCGGACGGCTTCGAGCGAGAGGACGGGGTCGTTCGCGACGAGCAGTTCGCGCAGGAGCGGCACGGTCAGCTTCGCGTGCGTGGCCGGCGCGAGGCGGAGCGCGTAGCCACGGAGCCGCGCGGGCGTGGCGGGGTCAGTCACGCGGTCCACAAGCACGGTAGCATCGGTGACACCGGCTTCGGGCTTGCCGCGTAGCGTGTTCCAAGCGGCGAGCGCGGCCTCGAACAGCCGGTAGTCGAGGTCGGGGCGTGTGAGCATTCGCTCGACCTCGGGGCTGAAGCGAGTGAGCACCGCATCGGCAATCCAACGCAAGCACTCGAAGCGGATTTCCGGGTCCGGGTCGTCGAGCAGCAGACGCACCCACTTCTCCTCGTTCAAATTCACGCGGCGCAAAGCCACCAGCGCCCAAACGCGGTTTCGCGCCGGCAGGCCGAGCACATGGTCGGGCGACCACGCCGCGCCTCGGCGGGCCAGCGCGGTGAGCGCGGCGTCGGCCAGATACGGGTCGGTGCCACGCGCGAGGTCGAAGAGCTGCGTCTCGGATGGCTTGGTTTTGCCGTCACGGAGATTCTTCACGAGCTGCGACTCGGTGTTTGGTGGCTCAGACGAAGGTTTGAGCCAAGTGGCTTTCATTTTATCCACTTCGAGCTTCCACAACCGGCCGCGTCCGTGGATGGGATACGAGCTGAACACCCAATCGTTGAAGTAGAACGCGCCGTCCGGCCCGATCGCCATGCAGGTGGGCCGGAAGAAATCACCGCCGCGCAGCAGCGTGATCTGCGTGGCCGTGTAACCCGCGCCCTTGCGCGTGAGCGGAAAATAATCCAGCCGGTGGTTGCTCCACGACGGCACGAGCACGCCGCCACCCAACTCAACGATGCTGCAAGGCCCCTCGCCTGACGGATGCACCATGCCTAGCGTGCCGCGCAACTCCCCGTTCCAAGCCACGAACGGATGCACCGGCGCGCTGCCATAAACCCATTGGTAACCATAATCAGCGCCTTCGATGATGTTCAGCAGCCGACATGGCGGCCGACTGCCGGGGTCGTTGTCCACCGCGAAGAGTTCTCCGTCCTTGCGCGCAAGCAAGCCGAAGGGATTCCAAAACCCCCGCGCGATGCGGCGCAGGCCCGAGCCGTCCGGGCGGCAGCGGAACACGCCGCCCTCGCCGCGTCCCGTGACCTTTGCGCCGTCCCGGCCCGTAAGCGTCCAGTCTTTTCCAAAGTTCTCGCCATGCGAAAAAAGCAGGTCGCCGTCTGGCAGCCAAGTCATGCCACCGAGGCCGTTGTGTGGATAGTCAGCAACAGTGTCGAGCATCGCAACATTCTCCGCCAAGTCGCCCACCCCATCGCCATCGGTGTCCTTCACGCGCAGGACGCGACTGCGCTCGACAAGATAAACCCAGCCGTCGCGGCCCAGCTTGAGGTTCATGGTCGCCACCGTGCGGTTGTAGAAGACCCTTCGATTCCGCCCGTCGCGGTCGAAGACGAGCACCTCGTCATGCTCTGGTCCGGCGTAGCCCTCCGGGCGGAAATGCGTATGGCATGCCACAGTCCAAATGCGCCCCTGTGCGTCCACGTCAATGCCCGTGGGCGTGACCAGCGCCGGATGCTCGGCGAGCAGCGTGAGCTTCACGCCCGGCTGGAGCAGCTCGATTTGTGGCGGCAACTCGGGAGGAACTTCGGGGGCCTTTGGCGGCGGTGCGGCGAGCAGGCCGATAAAGGGAAGCGCAAATAAAACGGCGAAGACGCAGTATCGAGTTTTAAGGACGGAGTTCATTCACCTAGAGAACGTATTCACCCCTTCATTACTTCGCGCTCGCTCACGCGCTGCGCGATGACGGTGCACGGAATCATCACGTTGGCCCAGCCGCCGAGGTTGTGGGACCAAGGGACTTGGAGGAAGCCCTGCTGCTTGCCGGAGCGGGAGAGATCGAGGGTGGTGTTTAGCATAGGTGGTTCACGCGACGCGAAACTTCCGCACTTCGCCCTCGTTCAACTCCAGCCCCAAACCCGGCGCGTCGGGCACGGGGAGGAAGCCGTCTTTCATGCGCACGTGGCCTTTGGTGAGAAACTCGCGCAGGCTCGTGTTCTCCTGCACGACAAACTCGGCGATGAGCGCGTTGGGAATCGCGTTGAGCCAGTGGAGCGCGGCGTGGACGTTGATGTAGGTGCTGAAGCCGTGGTTGGCCACCTTGAGGCCGCGGTCGGCGGCGAGGCTCGCAATCTTCATCGCCTCGGTGAAGCCGCCACAGCGCGTGAGGTCCACCTGCGCGATGTCCACGCGGCCCTTGTCCATCAGGTCGAGGAACGATTGCCGCCCGCTCTCCTGCTCGCCGGCGGCGATATGCACGGGACTCGCGGCGGTGAGCTTCGCGTAACCCTCGTAATCGTCGGGCGGGAGAGGTTCTTCGAGCCAGAAGATGCCGAACTCGGCGAAGGCCTTCGCGCGCTGGATGGCGGTGCGCGCGTCCCACACGAGGCCGGCGTCAATCATCACGTCGGCGTCCGCACCGAATCCCTTGCGCGCCTGACTCACGAGGTCCACGTCGGTCTTCGCATCGGTGCCCATCGGTGCCCAGCCGAATTTCACGGCGGAAAAGCCTTTTGCGCGGATGCGCTTGGCGAGTTCGCCGGTGGCCTTGGGCGTCGCGCCAAAAAGCGAACTCGCGTAGCAGCGGATCTTTTTCTGGAAGCCGCCGCCGAGAAGTTTCCACACGGGCAGACCGAGCGCCTTGCCCTTGATGTCCCAGAGCGCGAGGTCAATGCCGCTCATCGCGTGCAGGCCGATGCCGCGCCGGCCGGAGTAGATGGTGCGGTGATACATCGTGTGCCACAGCCGCTCCGTCTCGAAGGGGTCTTCGCCGATGAGCAGATGTTTCAGCCCGGTGCTGATGGTGTGGCTGAACGGCCCTTCGATGACGGCCTTGGCCGCGAGGGGCGCGGAGTCCACCTCGCCGATGCCGGTGATGCCGGCGTCGGTGGAGACCTTCACGATGAGCGCATCCTGCCCGCTGTCGCACTGGGCGCGGACAAGCTTTTGGGAGACGTAAATGGCTTCGACGTTGGTGATTTTCATGCCGGCGTGGTGTGTTGGAACGAAGGATGGACGCGGGCCGCGGCGAGGGGAATTCAGAATTGGTGGGCAAGGAGGGATTCGAACCCCCGACCAAATGCGTGTAAAGCATCTGCGCTAACCACTGCGCCACTCGCCCCAACCGACACAGCTGATTTTGCCAAAGTACACGCGAAAGACAAGCATGCTGCGTCTTGCGCCCTGACCGCAGGTAAGGTGTAGTTACCCGACGTGCGCCCTGCCCTTGCCACCAACATCCTCGCCGCCTGCCTTTCGAGCGCGGCTGCTGCCCAACCCTCACCTGAGTTTGTGATCGCCATCGAATCGCTCCAGCGTCTGGCCGCCGCCGAAGTCGAGCGCGGCATTCTCCCCGGCTTCACCTTAGCGCTCGTGGACGACCAACGACTGGTGTGGAGCGGCGGCTTTGGCCTGGCGGACGTGAAGCGGAAACTACCGGCGCGGCCCGACACCGTCTATCGCGTCGGTTCAGTCTCTAAGCTGTTCAATGCCGTCGCGGTGATGCAACAGGTCGAGACTGGCCGACTCGACCTCGACGCGCCGGTGCAAAAGTTCGTGCCAGACTTTCGCATCGAGTCGCGCTTTACCAATGCCGGCCCCGTAACGCTGCGACAGTTGCTCTGCCACCGTTCGGGCCTGATACGGGAGTCGCCAGTGGGCGGTTACTACGACGACCAGCAGCCAACCATCCTCGCCACGGTGCGGAGCGTCGCGGATTGCGCGCTCGTCAACCCGCCGAACACGCAAACGCGCTACTCGAACATCGGCGCGACGGTCGCCGGCTACGCGGTGCAAAGCGTGACGGGCACGGGCTACGACTTCTACGCGCGCGAAAGACTGCTCAAGCCACTGGGCATGCAGGACTCCTCCTTCGTGCTCACCCCGGCCGTGCAGCGCAAGCTCTCGAACAGCTATATGCGGATCGCCAACGCGGACGGCACCTTCCGTCACGAGGCGTCACCACTGTTCGAGCTGGGAACGATTCCGGCAGGCAATCTTTACGCCAGCGCCGAGGATCTCGCGCGCTTCATGTCTTGCCTGTTCGCCGAGGGTAAGACCGCTGAAGGCGGGCAGATCCTCCGCGCCGCCACGCTCAACGAGATGTGCACGCCGCAACTCACGACGGCAACCAACGGCTTTGGCCTGGGCTTCAGCATCGGACGCTTTGGCAATTTTAAAACCGTCAGCCACAGTGGCGCGGTCTATGGGTTTAGCAGCTCGTTCATCGCTTTGCCTGGACCGAAGGTCGGCGTCATCGTCCTAGCCAACGAGGACATCGCGATGGGCCCGGTGGGCAAGCTCGCCGAGGCTGGATTGGAACTGCTGCTGCAAGCAAAGCTGGGCCGCACGCCCACGGCGAAGCCGGAGCCAGTGAAGCTCGATCCCGCCGCGCTCGCGGCGTTGGCCGGCGAATACGAATCTGAAAGCTACTGGGCAAAGCTGGAAGTGGACGGCGACAAACTCCGCGCGAACATTGCGAGCCAGGAGTTGGTCTTCACGCCGCTCAACCCGACAAAGTTCCGAGCTGACGGACGTTTCTCACACAACGGCCCAGTGGAGTTCAGCCGCAACGCTTCCGGTCAGGTGAGCTTCACAGCATTGGGCCAAAGGTTTTCCCCTGCCCCATCCAATCCCCCGCTTATTCCGCCCGCGTGGCAGAAATTCCTCGGCAGCTACGGGCCTAAGTTCATCCCCGCGATCGTCTCCGTGCGGCACGGACATCTCTATGTCATGACTGAGAACATGGTGGACTACCGTCTGCGGCCGGTGAATCGCACGACCTTTGCCTTTCCACCCGGCCTTTATACAGACGAGCACCTCGTCTTCAACATGGACACTACCGGCAAGGCGCGCAGTGTTGTATTGGCCAACATGGAGCTGAAGCGGAATTGACCCGCACCCGTTAAGCCATTCTTTTCACCCCGGTCGCCGGCCCCAGCGCGACAAGCAATTGCGCCACCGTGCAGGTTTGGCCGGGCAGCACCAAATCGGGTGCCAACTCACCTAGCGGGCAAAGCACAAAGTGGCGGAGATGCGCCCGTGGATGCGGTAAGACAAGCGTCGGCGTGCTCCGCACCTCGTCGCCCCAAGCGATAATATCAAGGTCTAGTGGTCGGGCTTCGTTGAGCACCGTTTTGAGTTGGCGACCAAACTCACGCTCCAACTCCTGCAGTTCGGCCAGCAACGACTCGGGCTTGAGACTGGTCATCGGCTCGAAGGCTACGACGGCATTGATGAAATCCGGTGAGCCGGGCGGACAGTCCACGGGGGTGCTGCGCCAGAGGGAGGAACGATGCAACGGGGTCACAGAAAAAGCTGCGAGTCGTCCCATCGCCGCACAAACGGTGGCTGTCGTATCGCCAAGATTTCCGCCGAGGGCGACGAACGCCAGCCGTTTCGGATCCCGCGTTACACTTTTCACGCTCACTTCAGTCCCAGCACATCCTGCATGTCGTAAAGGCCAGGCGGCTGCTTCACAACCCATTGCGCAGCGCGAAGTGCGCCGTTGGCGAAGGTCTCGCGGCTGCTGGCCTTGTGCGTGAGTTCTACCCGCTCGCCATTGGCAGCGAAGATGACCGTGTGGTCGCCCACCACGTCACCGCCGCGCAAAGCGTGGATGCCGATTTCGTGACTGGTTCGCTCTCCAGTGATGCCCTTGCGCCCGTGGCGAAGTGCCTCGGCGAGTTGCACCTTGCGCACATCGCCGAGAATTTCGAGCAACGTGGTGGCGGTGCCGCTGGGTGCGTCTTTTTTCAGGCGGTGGTGCATCTCGACAACTTCGAGATCAAAGCTCGGCCCAAGGATTTCTGCCGCCTTGCGCGTGAGCCAGAAAAGCGTGTTCACGCCAGTCGAGTAGTTCGAAGCCCAGACCATCGGAATCTTCGTGGCACAGGCTCGCAGAGCGATTTTCTCCTGCTCGTGATGCCCGGTGGTGCCGACAATGAGCGCCTTGCCATGCTGCTCGCAAAGTTTGGCAAAGGGCAACGTGGCCTCATGAAAGCTAAAATCAATGACGGCATCCGCCTGCGGCAGCAGTGGGGCGAGCGGCTCGCCAAGATCAATCTGGCCGACGACTTTGAGACCGGACATGCGAGCGGCGCAGGCGATGAGCGTCTGGCCCATGCGGCCTTTTGAACCGGTAATGATGACTTTGGTCATGGTAGCACGAGGTTGCAGTTAGTCGGATTGACGCGCAAGCCAGTAACGGGTGTCGTCGGAGCGAACTAGGCCAAATTCAACTTATTATCCTAATCTTTCAACTCGCCTTCCCAGCGAGCCATGACGGCGGAGGCGAGGCAGTTGCCGACGAGGTTCACTGTGGTGCGGGCCATGTCCATAAACTCATCCACTCCGAGTATGATGGCGACGCCTTCGAGCGGCAAGCCGAAGCTGGCGAGCGTGCCGGAGAGGATGACGAGCGACGCGCGCGGCACGGCCGCGATGCCCTTCGTGGTGAGCATAAGTGTAAGCATCATCATGAGTTGCTGGCTCAAGGACATTTCCACGCCCGCCGCCTGCGCGACAAACACGGACGCAATGGCGAGGTAAAGCGTGCTGCCGTCGAGGTTGAAGGAGTAGCCCGTGGGTAGGACGAAGGAGACGATGCGCTTGGGCACGCCGAACTCGGTCATGCGCTTGAGGGCGTCGGGCAGCGCGGCGTCGGAGGAGGTGGTGGAGAAGGCGATGAGCGCCGGCTCTTTTACGGCGCGGAGGAATTTCCGCAAAGGAATGCGTGCCCAAAGGGCGACCGGCACGAGCACCACGAGGCAGAAGACAACGAGCGCCCCATAGAGCGTGACTACGAGCATCAGGAGGTTTTTCAGCACGCCCAGCCCGCTGTGGCTCACGGTCACGGCCATCGCTGCGCCGATGCCGAAGGGTGCGAACAACATTACTAAGCCGGTGAACTTGAACATGACTTCGCTTAAGCCCTCGAAGAAGTTGAGCATCGTCTCTTTGGGCCGGCCCTGCACCTGCGAAAGCGCGACAGCAAAGATGACGGTAAAGACCACCACCTGCAGCACGTCATTAGCCGCCGCGCTCTCGAAGAAGCTACGCGGAGCGATGTGCTCGATCATTTCCTGCGTGGTCTGCGTCTTAGCGGCGAATTCCTTGCCCTTGTCCGCCGAGGGCGGCAGCACGACGCCGACGCCGGGCTTGGTCAGGTTGACCGCCAGCAGCCCGATGGCAAGCGCGAGCGTGGTGACGACCTCGAAGTAGATGAAGGACTTGAACGCGAGGCGGCCGACGGCTTTAAGATCGCCGCTGTGGCCCGCGATTCCGATGATGAGCGTTCCGACGAGGATGGGGACGATAATGCACTTGATGAGGTTGAGGAAAAGCTTGGAGACAACTTTCAGGTTTCGGGCGACCATCGGGTAGTCTGCCTCGGGAAATGCCCAACCGATGAAGATGCCAACAAACATGGAAATAATAATCCACTTGGTTAAGCTAGTTTTGCGCAGGGCGTGCCACATAAGCTTATTTACGCTCGAAATTAGGCGCGGGCAGAAGCCCTGTCGAGCATGCGCGTAACCGCTTGGCTTTCGCGTCTGCCAAGTACGTGCCACCTTGGCCTGAGCGGATTTTTTCTCGTCAAGCGGCGCGGCGCGGCGATAGTGCGGCCATGGATGTCCAAATTGCGAGCTTGTGCGACTCGGCTCAGGATTACGGCGGTAAGCTGTGCCTCATCGGCGCATTTGACACCATCTTGGTCCGGCAGTTCCCCGCGCAGCATCCGTTTTGCTCCATCGCATTGCGTATGATTTTTCGCGATACGGACGAGGGCAAGCACACCTTGCGTGTGAACCTCATTGATGCAGATGGCCAGAGCCTGCTACCCAAGGTAGAACAGTCGCTGGAAATTCGCCTACCGGAATCCCAATTTTTTGCGACTCAAAATTTTGTTTTCAACCTACAAGGGATGCGGTTCGAAAAGCCGGGCCAATACTCGTTTGATATCACGTTAGACGCCAAAATGATTGCTCGCATCCCGCTGCAAGTGCTCCGCATGCAAGCCGAAGGTACGCCGCCTAGCTGAGCATTCATCAAGATTACGTTCGCTCTACCCTAGTCTTAATCGCAGCACTTTCGTGATTCGTAGAGTGGTCACTTTTACGGGGCAGCTTCGGGCCATTGTGCTT
>Ga0194124_10004008_pt1 | contig 14859 bp, 12 predicted proteins | sample TA2KigCas0mmetaG_FD_148605 | JGI IMG/M metagenome (GOLD analysis project Ga0194124, IMG submission 148605) | Freshwater microbial communities from Lake Tanganyika, Tanzania - TA2015031 Kigoma Deep Cast 0m | ecosystem: Environmental > Aquatic > Freshwater > Lake | place: Tanzania: Lake...
GTAACTCAAAGGAACCAGTTTGTGGTTGACCTTGGCACCAATGCATTTGAGGCCTAATTCCGAGTGGATTTCAAAGGCCATGTCCAATGCGGTAGAACCTGCAGACATTTTGAGCAATTTACCTTTGGGGGTAAAGACAAAAATTTCTTTGGAGTAGAGCTGCAACTTGAATTCGTCCATGAATTCCATGGTATTCGGTTGAGGGGATTCCAGCATTTCGCGGACCTTATTGATCCAAGCGTCAAGGGCAGGATCTCCGTCCTGGTCTTTGTATTTCCAATGAGCCGCTAAACCTTTTTCGGCTACCAGGTTCATGCGTTGGCTACGGATCTGTATTTCGACCCATTTGCCTTCGGGGCCCATGACGGTGGTATGGAGAGATTCGTACCCGTTGATTTTGGGTGTTGAAATCCAATCCCTTAGGCGATTGGGGTTGGGCTGGTATTGGTCTGTGATCAGAGCGTAAACTCTCCAACAATCGGTTTTCTCCAAGGGCAGGGGGCTGTCCAGGATGATTCGGATCGCAAACAAATCATAGACTTCTTCGAAATCAATGCTTTGCTTCTGCATCTTGTTCCATATCGAAGAAATGCTCTTGGGGCGGCCTTTGATTTCCGCTTTGAGGCCGGCGGATTCGATTTTTTGTTGAAGGGGAACAATGAATTCACGGATATACCGGTCACGACGGACTTTGGTTTCTTGAAGCTTGCGGGCAATATTCCGGTAAATGCCTGGCTCTGTGTATTTGAGAGCAAGATCCTCCAATTCTGATTTAATGTTGTAGAGTCCGAGGCGATGGGCCAACGGCGCAAAGAGGTAAGAGGTTTCGTGGGCAATTTTGAGTTGCTTATCCTGGGGCATATTGTCCAGGGTTCTCATGTTGTGGAGGCGATCGGCCAGCTTGATGAGGATAACCCGGATATCATCCGCCAGGGTGAGTAACATTTTGCGAAAATTCTCCAGTTGTTGGCTGGAATCACTGGACTTATTGTAAAGCCCCGAAATCTTGGTAAGGCCCTCGATTATTCTAGCAACGATATTGCCGAATTCATTTTCGATTTCGGCCAGGGTCAGCTCGGTGTCCTCGACGGTATCGTGGAGCAGGGCGGCCAAGACGGCGGTGGTTCCTAACCCAATGTCTTCTGCAGTAATGCGTGCAACCTCAATAGGATGGAAGATGTAAGGCTCCCCGGACTTTCGGCGCATATCCTTGTGGGCGTCCACCGCCAATTCGAAGGCCCTTCTGATCAATTTGCGGTTACCCTTGTCAAGGAAGGGTCGGCATGTTTTGAGCAAAGAACGGTACCTTTTGGAAATTTCTCTGACCTCTTCTTCAGCCGAAAGGCTCCAGGCAACTAGGGAAGGAGGGTTATTTTCCACATTACAAAAATACAATGCGGCCGCTCCGCTATCTATCTTTAAGCCTCCAGGGAAATGCCTCCAAACCTTTCCTTTTGCTCTTTGTTTATGCGGATGTGGCGAAATTGGTAGACGTGCCAGACTTAGGATCTGGTGCCGCAAGGCGTGTGGGTTCGAGTCCCTCCATCCGCACCAGGCTTCGTTGGAAACCTTTAAAGGCTCTCCAACAAAGTTCCCCGCATTTTGTGTTTCATACTCATTAACCAGTTTAAATCCATATTTTGAACGTTTCACAGGAATTTCTATCTCCTTTGGAGGTCCGTTTGACCTTGACCCTAAGCCCGGAGGATTACCGCCCACGCGTCGAAAAAGGCCTCAAAGAGGTTCGCAAAAACATCAAAATGCCTGGTTTCAGACCTGGGATGGTGCCGGACGGATTAATCCGTAAACAGTATGGTTTGTCTGTCTTGCAAGAAGAAATGGGTAAGTTGGTCAACGACCACTTGATGGATTATGCCCGTCAGAACAACATGGATTTTTTTGGGCAACCCCTACCGGTGGCGGGTCACGAGCCCTTCCCCAATGGGTTAGAAGACGGATTGACCTTTGATTTTCAGTACGATTTGGGATTACGTCCCCAAGTGGAACTGCAGCCTTTCCAACAATCCTTTGATAAGGCAGAACCCCAACCGGGCGCAGCCGAAGTGGATGAGCTTATTGAACAGTGGAGAAGTCGGTATTTTGAGGGGGCATACCCGGAAACAGCCGAGGCAGGTGACCGGATTTTTTTGAGACTTACTCCCGCCGAGGGTCAAGAACTCAGCGGGCAAGGCGCTCGCAAAGGGGTAACCTTGGTTGCATTGGACGAAATTGTTCATGATGCCTTAAAGGCAGACCTTTTGGGCAAAGGCAAAGGCTTCACCGGGACCTTGACCCCGCATGATCTTTACGGTGATCACAGCGAAGCCATCGCCAAAGGCTTCAAGCTCAATCAGGGTGAGCAACTGGACCCACAGACTCGTTTTGACTTTGAGGTGTCTAATATTTTGCGGGAGGGAAAAGCCGATTTGAACGAGGCTTTTTTTGCCAAGGTATTTGGGGACAGCATGGATGAAGCAGAGTTCCGTAGCCGCACCGAAGAATTTATCAAAGCCGGTTGGGATCAGGAGGCTGAACAATTGCTTCGATTCCGTATGATGGAGAAGTTCTTTGACGAATATCCTATGGATCTCCCGGACGCATTTCTTCGCCGTTTGATCAAAGATGACAAACAAGGCCATAATCATCATGATCACCACGACCATGCTGGCCATGACCACGATCATGCAGACCAGGATCATTCAGGTCATGGCCATGACCATGATGCTCCTGGAGATCAATACGAGTCTTTTGCCAAGCAACTAAGGAGGGATTTGGTGATCGATGTTTTGCTCAAAAACCATCGCGTGGAAATTACCAGAGAGGATTTGTTGCAAGAGGCCGAAGAGCGACTCTTTAGGCAATTTTCGTCCTACGGCATCTCGCCAGAACAAATTCCATTGCGCAAATATGCCGAAGATTACTTGCGCAAGGAATCCAACGAATCATCGGTGTACTACAACCTCAAATACCGCAAGGCCGAAGATATTTTGCGCAAGCAAATTCTAACCATTTCGACAGCTGTGGATTATCCAACCTTCAAAGCGGAATGGGATAGTATTTTTGCTCCTCAGCAGTAGGAAGTTTCAGAGCCCAAATATTGAGTATATACAGCCATCGTTCATTTAAATTTTAAAACATGAATTTTTCTAAGGAATTTGATTCATTTGCTCGCGGTCATCTGGGGATGCACGCTAAGGCGGTTGAAGGTGGTCTAAGCCGTCAACTTCAGGGCTTTACTCCGTATATCATTGAAGAAAGACCCATGAACATAGCGTCCATGGATGTGTTTTCGCGCTTGATGATGGATCGGATCATTTTTATGGGGGTTGGGGTAACCAACGAAGTTGCTAACATTATTCAGGCACAATTGCTGTTTTTGGATTCGGTGGACTCCTCCAGGGATATTCAAATTTACATCAACAGCCCTGGGGGCTCGGTCTATGCGGGTTTGGGGATTTACGACACCATGCAATTTATTTCAGCCGATGTGGCGACCATCTGTACCGGAATGGCCGCGTCCATGGGAGCAGTTCTGTTGTGCGCCGGTGCTCCTGGCAAAAGAACAGCCCTCAAGCATGCCAGAGTCATGATTCACCAACCCATGAGCGGTATGCAGGGCCAAGTGACTGAAATGGAAATAGCCTTGAAGGAAACCCTTAAGGTTCGGGACGAATTGTATCAAATTTTGGCGGATCATAGCGGTCAGACCTTGGAGAAGATTACCAATGATTCGGATCGTGATTACTGGATGAGCGCTACAGAAGCCAAAGAATACGGAATGATTGACGATGTTCTTGTGAAAAACCCCAAAGCCAAAACCGCTTAATGGCCCACAGTAACCACGCGACCTGCTCTTTTTGCAGCAGGCCGGTTTCGGAAGCCTCCTTCATGGTGGTTGGAACGGATGGACGCATATGTGAGCGCTGTATTCCTGGCGTTTATCGGATGTTTGAAGAAAGAGGCGTTACCCCAAACCCATCGGAATCAAGCAGTCCTTCCACCACAAATTCCAGGAAGCGTCTTCGATCCGAGCAATTCAATCCACGTACTATCAAGGCCTTCCTTGATCAATATGTGGTGGGTCAGGATCACGCCAAGGTAGCCATGTCGGTCGCAGTCTATAATCACTACCGTCGGATAGGCGAAATAGCCGAGGGACCCTCCAAACCAACGAGTAGTAACGACATCGAATTGGAGAAATCCAATATGCTGCTGATTGGTGAAACCGGAACGGGCAAAACCCTCTTGGCAAGAACTTTGGCCCGCCTCCTTGCGGTGCCATTTTGCATCGCTGATGCGACCGCCTTGACCGAGGCAGGCTATGTGGGGGAGGATGTAGAAAGTATTTTGACAAGATTACTCCAAGCTGCTGATTACAAAGTTGAAGCGGCTCAACGGGGTATCGTGTATCTTGATGAGGTTGACAAAATTTCGCGCAAAAGTGATAATCCATCCATCACCAGGGACGTTTCCGGGGAAGGTGTTCAGCAAGCCTTGTTGAAGATGTTGGAAGGAACAATTGTGAATGTGCCCCCACAAGGAGGCCGAAAGCACCCTGACCAAAAGTATATCCCGTTGGATACGCGGAATATCTTGTTTATATGCGGTGGGGCCTTTGATGGTTTGGATCGTATTGTCGCTCGTCGGGTGAATGTTCAATCCATTGGGTTTCGCGCATCGGGGGATCAACAAGCGGACACGGTCAAACATTCGCTCTTGTCGATGGTGACCCCGGTAGATCTCAAGCAGTACGGATTAATTCCTGAATTGTTAGGGAGACTTCCCGTCCTCATGCATTTGGATCCGTTGGATGCTGCTACCATGCAATTGATACTGACCCAGCCTCGAAATGCCTTGCTTAAGCAATACGTGCAACAATTCTCTACCGAGGGTATAGCCTTGGATTTTACAGAGGAGGCCATTCAAGCCGTGGTTCAACATGCGTTGGAACTCAAATTAGGTGCGCGTGGTCTTCGTTCCATCATGGAGGCTGTTTTGGGGAAGGCCATGTTTGAATGGCCGGGTGCGGCAGAACGTCCTGACCACTATACGGTGACCGAAATAGATGTTGATCAAGGCATCGAACGCGCAGGCCTGAATTTGCGCCAAGCATCCTGAACAATTTCACATTTTCAGAGTTCTTCTAAGGTTAGGATTTATTGATCCGATGCCCTTAATTGTGTAGAGCCAATGAGCCAAATTTCTTCTATTGCGGTGGTTTCCACCACGAGCAGAGTCGATTCCACGACCGCCCAGATTGTTGCCCTTTACAGGGAAATGCTTCAGCAGAATCATGGATGCTCCAGCGAGCTCTTGGATTTGAAAGAATTACCTCTTGATTTTTTGAACGCCGTTCTTTATCAAAAAGATCGTAGTTCCCATCCTGACTGGGCCCGTTGGCAGTCCAAGGTCAATGCTGCTGATAAATTTGTTTTTGTAATACCAGAATACAACGGGTCGTTTCCAGGAATCCTCAAGTGCTTTGTTGATGCACTTCAGTTCCCGCTAAGTCTTCGAGGCAAAAAGGCATCCATGATTGGAATTAGCGATGGTACCCAAGGCGCTGCTTTGGCCATGTCGCATTTCGGTGATGTGTTAAACTATGCCGGAGTAACCACCCTGGCCCTGCGGCCTAGGTTTATTGAGATCAACAAACATTGGGATGGTCAACATTTCAGCAATCCCAACTACCAAAATCTCTTCGAAGAGCACGTCAAGCAGACGGTGGGGATGTGAGATCCCTTGAACTATTGAACGATAATTTTGATCGCTTTGGTCCAACGCCCTGCGTGGGCTTCCAAGGTGTAGATTCCGGGGGATAGCTTTTCGGTGGCGATTGTCTGCAAAGCTTGAGCGTCCATAATGCGGTGTTGGTAAACAGCTTGTCCTTGCATCGTGCGGACCGTGATTTCCATAGCGTCTATGCCCACGGTAGCCTCGGAAAATTGACAAAACAAGGGTTCGCCCTGACGCAGCACCGTAGGGTAAATTCGAAAATGCTGATCGATCAAACCGGAGGACGAAAGCCCAAATGGGGTTGTGGTGGTAAATGAACGGCTGGGTGAGGAGGGAGCACAGGTGGATGCGGGGTTAAATGGCCGAACGGTGACGGAGTAATTACCGTTGGAGGCAAGGTCAGGACCTGTATAGAGCAAGCTGGTATCGCTGACCCAACGCTCAAACATTAAGGTGATTCCACGGACAACCCGCACATAATACATGGTTGCATTCGGCGCCGCGGTCCATTTGAAATACACCCAATTTGCTGGAGAAGCAGGAGCACCTGCAGCAGGCTCGATCAAAGAGGTGCTGCTGCGCACCGAATCATAGGCAGGCATTGGTGGTAACAAAAGGTAAGAGCGAGGCCCGTTACCACCGCTGGTCCCGGTGAGGGTGTAACGCATAACATTCATTTGTTCTGCCGAAAATTTGTTCTGGCAATTGTCATTCGAATACGACATGAACAAGGTTGCATCCGGGCGGAAAGCATCCCCGTTGATATCGGTATCTTGGGGGGCGGCACCGTTGCAGGGCCAGCGGTTGCCAATGAAATCTGCAGGGGTATCGCAGAAGCGGTCACCGGCCGTAGCGCAATTGGAATTCAATCTTGGTGCTGGTTCGTTCGTGTTACGGGTGACCCTTTCGGCAAAAACCCCTTGAGGTTGAGGGCTTGTTCCCTCAAAGGGATGGGGCAGGGCGAGGTAATGCCCCATTTCGTGAGCCAATGTGGTGTTACCGGGTTGCGAACAAGGAACGCTCATCATCAAACCACCTTGCCTCAGGGTGGTGCCTGCTCCTGATCCAGGGAAGGTGGCATAGCCGCACAATCCCATGGCGGACAAATCTACAAAGTGTACATTCACCACCCTGGACATGTTGTAGGTGGTCATCTGGGTATTTCCTTGGGTCCAGCCGGTATGGTAATACAGACTACCATCAAAGATGTAATTCGGTAAATCCTTGAGGTAAAACTGTATCCCGGAAGCACGATACTTTTGATTAAGTTCACATAGGGTCGTCAATAGCGCAGGTACCTGCATATAATTGTTACTGCCCGGCGCCCGAACAATATGGGCTTTGAATGGAATGTAAATGCGGGACAGTCCGCCGGAATCTCTGCGCGTGATGCTCATGTCCAGACCGTTACGGTAGGCTTCGCCAATCGCTTCGAGGTAGGAGAGGTGCTCTGGATCAGGAGATGCTGTACCGCAGGTTCCTGGTGACAAAACCTGGGCGTCGGAGGATACGGAGAAAGACCAGCTTAAGCCCAAAACCAGAAGCAGTCTTTGGATAGATTTCTCCAAAATAATTTTAAATGGGTTCATGCTGAGTTGGTTCAATCAGGGCTTGCCGGAATGCCGGTTCAGGTCAATGGCTACGGTTTAAGGAGTATTCGGTAGGCGTATCCTTTGCCGGCTTGGGTGCAGGTTAAAAGATAATGGCCGTAGGGAAGATCCCCCGGTACTTTGACCAAGCGCCCTTCGTCCTCGTTGAAGTCCTGGAAGGTCCAAACGCTGCGTCCCAATGGATCACGCAGGGTAAGGAGGATGGGCGTGCCTGCTTGCAGGCCCTCCAAGGTGAGCAGATCTCCTGCGGCCAAAGCTGTTGGGTAAACCAAAGGTTTTGAGGTGTTCAGCGCATCGTTCACGCCCGCAAAGAAATAGGTTGAAGTAGAGAAGCTATCCCTTGGAGAAAACGGCGTGCACAAATTGCCTCCGTTTATCCCTCGGACAATCCAGCTGTATTGCCTCATCCCCCTCAGTCTGTTCCCCAAGGCATGGTAGAAGGTGTCCTCCACAAGGGTGTCAAAAACATTGACATTGAATTGAAAGATTTTGATTTGATAAAGCGAGGCACCGTTGATGGGGGCCCACCGAAAAAGAGCATTGTTAGGAACAACTGTATCGGTGATCTGAGGGAAGAATTTGGCGGGGTAGCTGGTGATGGCCGGGAAATTCGGGTAAGGATTCAAAGTGAGGTATCCCCTGGGCGCATTGGTGCTGTTGACGGTAGCCCGCATGGCGGTCATCTGCTGTTCACTGAATCGGGACATGCAATTGTCGTTGGAATACGACATGTAATACGAAGAGTCCGGTTTCATAACATCACTGTTCAAATCCAGAGCGGTGCGTGATGATGGGCAAGACCAACGGCCCGCGATGAAGTCGGATGGGGTATCGCAGAAGCGATCCCCGGCGGTGAAACAATTGGCCGAAAGCCTAGGAGCAACCTCATTGAAATTCCTAGTGACCCTTTCAGCATCGTTCGGGTCCAAGGGATTGTTGGAGGTCTGATCAAAGGTATGCGGCAGACTCAGGTAGTGTCCCATTTCGTGGGCAAGGGTGGTCCCATTGGGTTGGGAGCATCCGAAAGACATGACGATGGCGCCGTCGTTTTGGAAGCCTCCTGGTCCGCTAAGTGGATAATAAGCAAACCCGCAAAGCCCCATGCCGGATAAATCGGTATAATAGATATTGATGGTTCTAGGGATATTTTCCTGATCAATCATCGTGCTTAAGGGGCCGTAGGTGGTTGCCCCGTAATAAGCGGTGTTGTTAATAAAGCGAACGCGCTCACTGAGGTAAAAAGATACCTGGCCCGAGGCAAACCTTTCGTTAAGGTTACAAATCGTGGCATAAACAGCGGTCTCCGTCATACCCCCGAAGCCTGAGCTGCTGCGAACAACATGGGCCGTTACAGGAAGCCTAATCCAATTGGTATCCTCAGTTTGGGCTTGATAATGGGGAATTAACGACTCCAGGTAGGACAAATGACTTGCTGGGGTTGGTCCGGTACCGCATTCCTGGGCTTGAGCTGTCCATGGCAGGCCTTGAATAACCCCTATAAGGATGAAGATACCTAGCCGAATGGCCGATTTAGCCGAAAAAAGGAGGTTTCTCAAGAGGATGAACTTATGTTGGGTTATTGAACAATCCAACGGCTCGTTCTGTTTCCAAAAGCTTTGTTATTAAGTCGTACTTGATACAGGCCCGCTGGGATCGTTCCTTTGTTCAAAGCCACCGCATGCGCTCCGGATCCTTCCAAGGTTTGACGGTGGATGATTCTGCCAGTGGCGTCGATCCATTCTACCAAGGTGCTTTGTCCATCGCCGTAGGAGGGATCCAGGTGTATCCATCCGTTAGCCCCATCCATGGGGTTGGGATAAAGGCTAAACTCCCCTGAATTGGCCGGATTCTGGGTCCCGGCAACACCCACGGTCCTAAATTTCCAATAGTTCCCGGCGCTAGATGCCGAGTAATTTCCGCAGGTAACCTTATGGTTGATGGCTTTGAGGGACCAGTAGTAATCCACGTTAGGGTTGATGGCCGTCCCTGTGTATTGGTAGGTGGTGTCGTAAACAATACGGTCTTCGATCAGGGTTCCCGTAAAGGTGAAAAGGCGGCTGATTCGTAGCAAATACATGGTAGCACCGGGGACCTTGTTCCAACGGAAGGTCAAGTTAGGCACATTGTTGATGCTGTTGTTGGCAGGATGCAAATGCGTTGGCCGGCTGTTAAGGATGGTATCGTAGGTGGCAATGGGGGGGGAGGTGAGGTACAAACGTGGACCAGCCTGACCATTCACTACGCTGACGGTGGACCGCATGGCTGCCTTCTGCTGCACGGAAAAAGAATCTTGGCAAGCATCGTCTGCATAACTCATGTAATAGCGCCCTACCGGATTGAACAAATCGTTGTTGATATCCCGAACCGAGCCGTTGGTGCCAGGGCAGTTCCAGCGGTCCGGACGAAAATCTGCAGGGGTATCGCAGAAGCGATCGCCGGCGGTGGCGCAATTGGCGGGGAGCCTAGGGGCCACCTCGTTGGCTAATCGGGTAACTCGCTCAGCGCCAGCTGCTGCAGGCGCATCGCTGGTGGTTTGAAAGGGGTGGGGTAGGCTAAGGAAATGTCCCATTTCGTGGGCCCAGGTGGAATTCCCAGCGCCGCTGCAACCGATGCTTAAATAAATAGCTCCCTGACGAAAAGTGGATAGAGGTTCTCCCGTACCCGGAAAGTTCGCAAAGCCGCAAAGCGACAAAGCCGATAAGTTGCAGAAATAAACGTTAATGACCCTAGTGACATTATGCAAATTGTTGATGGTTCCCGCCGTTGCAAAGCTTGGAAGGTCGTACCAGGCCGAAGAATTGATGTAATTGATATCCCCCCTCAAGAAAAACTGAATCCCGGTGGTGCGGTAATGCTCGTTCAATTCACAAAGGTTTTGGGATAATAGAGCGAGGGTATAACGCCCAACCCCTTGGTCATTGCCTATAAAATGCGCCTTGATGGGTAGAAAAATCGTATTCTGCACCTGTTCGGTGGCGAATTCATCCAAGACACCGTTGGCCCTGAGGCTTTCAATCCATTGAAGGGTGGTGGAAGGGGCGTTGCCTGATCCGCAGTAACCGTCACCGGTAGCGGTTTGAGCGTGCAATGGATTCCTTCCTACGATCAAGCCCAAGATAAGTAGGGCCATTGTGGCGGTGCAATTACGGAACATGGGAAAGGGTTTTAGGGGAAAGAAAAAAAACGAATACCGACAAAAATACCTTGAAATCGGGATTGAATTGGCCCAAATTCATTAAAAAATCCTGCTTGGTCTTAATTTTGATCGAAAAATTTTCCCTTTAACATCTTTGACCCACTCCCCCATGAAAATTACCGTTGTAGGTGCCGGAAATGTTGGTGCCACCTGTGCTGATGCCATCGCCCATCGTGAACTTGCCAACGAAGTCGTGCTTTTGGACATCAAAGAGAATTTTGCGGAAGGCAAGGCCCTCGATATTTGGCAAACCGCCCCGATTCATTTGTACGATACCCGCACGGTAGGCTCCACCAACGATTATTCCAAAACCGCGGGCAGTAATGTGGTCGTGATCACCTCCGGTATCCCGCGCAAGCCCGGGATGAGCCGTGACGATTTGATTTCAACCAACGCGGGCATTGTGCGCACGGTCACCGAGCAGATCATGCACTATTCCCCGGATACGATTTTGGTCGTGGTCTCCAATCCGTTGGATGTCATGACCTATTGCGCATACTTGACGGCCAAGGTTGATTCATCCAGGGTCTTCGGTATGGCAGGCATTCTGGATACCGCCCGTTACCGGGCATTCTTGGCGGAGGCTTTGGATTGTTCACCCAAAGACATTCAAGCCGTTCTTATGGGTGGCCATGGGGATACCATGGTTCCGTTGCCACGCTATACCACCGTTGGGGGGATTCCCGTGACGGAACTGATTGCACCGGATCAATTGGAGGCCATTATCGACAGAACCAAGAAGGGTGGTGGCGAAATAGTCAACCTGCTGGGGACCTCGGCATGGTATGCGCCTGGTGCTGCAGCTGCGCAAATGGTGGAGGCCATCGTCAGGGATCAGAAACGCATTGTTCCTGTTTGTGCCTGGCTAACAGGTCAATACGGATTGAAGGATATTTACATGGGCGCACCGGTTAAGCTGGGTCGTCGTGGTATCGAGGAGATCATTGAACTGCAACTGAACGAAGCCGAAATGGCTTTGGTCAGCGATTCCGCCATCGCGGTGCGCGATGTCATGGGGGTTTTGGATCGCATGAATTAAACCTTTGCATTTTCTCGCCGAACGCCTCCGCAGTCAACTCCATGCCATGGGGGAATGGCCGCTTCGCCGTTCGGTTTTGTTGAGTATCAGCGGAGGGCGGGATTCCGTGACCTTGCTGCATGCGATGTTAGAGGCCGGGATACGGCCTGTTTTGTTTCATTGCAATTATATGCTTCGGGAAGAGGATTCCAATCAAGATGCGCTGTTGGTGTCCGAACTTGCCGCTCAACACGGTTTGATGCTGGAATTACTTAGCGTTCCCAAAGATTGGAAAAAGGAACTTCAACGACAGGGAGGGAACCTGCAAGATGCGGCACGTCGTTTTCGATACCATGCATTGCGTGAATTGTCCGCCCCGGGAGGGAAATACGCCTCTGCCATCGTGGCCACGGCCCATCATGCGATGGATCAGGCCGAAACGGTGCTGCTTGCCCTCCTCAAGGGCCGTAACCTACATAGGCTGAGCGGATTGCAATCCAACAGGGAACTATGGCGACCCTGGTTGGAGCTTATGCCGTCCGTGTTGGAAGCCTACGCCCAGGACAAGGCCATACGATTCAGGCATGATGCGAGCAACGATTCGACGGCCTATGACCGTAATTATCTGCGGAACCTTGTGGCTCCTTTGCTTGAGGCCCGATTTCCGGGCTGGGTGCAGAGTTGTCAACGTGCAAGTAGTCAGATTAAGGAGAGCCATGCCTTGGTTGCGGAATATTCCAAGAGAAATTTAGATCCCTATGCAATATCCATTCAGGACCCGTATTGGGGTTATGTGTTACGATTGAGCCAAGAAAGCCGCGACATTGAGTATGGGTCAGTTTATGCCCGTAATTTATGGAGATCGATGGGGGCCAATTATACTCAAGAAAATTGCCTTGCGCAGGCTTGGGATTTGTCGGTGGGCAAGACCTTACCTTGTGGGAAGGGTCAGGTCTTTCGGCAACGGAATGCTTTGTGTTATTTTGAAGGTATCCCGACCGAAGCAAATTGGTTGCAAGCAAGCAAGTCGCAGGAATTCCACAGCGAGGTTTGGAAGGTCTATGCCAAGCTTGGGCATCAATTTACGGTTCACAGTGGATTCGAGGCCGCATCGGATTGGAGTTTCTGGGTAGCGAGGGGTTGGAATCTTCGGCCTTGGAAGCCTGGAGATCGCTGCACGCTGCCAGGAGGTCATAGCAAATTGGTATCGGACCTTTTGCAGGAAAATCGGGTGGAAAGACCCTTTAAAGATACCTGGCCGGTGATTTGTAATCGTGGGATCGTCGTCGGATGTCCATTGCCGTCCAGGAACAATCGCTGGGAAATGGAGGAAGGTGATGGCGCCCTGGAATGGGAATGGAAGGCCGTAGTGAATTATGTTACGAATGAATAAGATGGAGGAACAAGCATTCGCCCACTTAATGGAGGAGGACGGTCAGCAAGACGACTTGTTTGAACACTACCGTTTGTGCATCGATGCAGGGCAGGCGCCTATGCGGATTGATCGTTTTTTGGATATTCGCATGGCCCATGTTTCGCGCAATCGAATTCAAAATGCTATTAAGGCGGGTTCTTTGCTGGTCAACGGTGCAGCCGTTAAATCAAGCTACAAGGTCAAGCCCGGAGATCTTCTTCAGTTGGTCTTATCGCATCCGCCACGGGAGAAAGGCATCGCTCCGGAAGACATTCCTCTTCACATTGATTATGAGGATGATACCTTGTTGGTTTTGCAGAAGCCTCCGGGGATGGTGGTGCACCCTGGTCACGGTCATCACAGCGGTACTTTGGTCAATGCGCTGGTACATTATCTGGCTCAACTTCCCCTGAGCCGTTACCCCGCGGAGCTTTCTGAGAAGGAGTATTCACATGGGGAGGATGAAATGCATAAGTCTTCCTCGCAACATGCAGGCAAGGCCTTGGCCAAAGGGGCTGAAATTCGACCGGGCCTGGTCCATCGCATTGACAAAGACACCTCTGGATTGTTGGTGATCGCCAAAACAGATTGGGCGATGACGCATTTGGCCAAACAATTTTTTGATCACAGTATTCAAAGGACCTATCGTGCCCTGGTGTGGGGTTGCCCGGAGGAAGAAGGCACCTACAGGGCCCATATTGACCGGGATCCTCGTGATCGTCAGCGAATGAAAGGCTATGCGGATGGAAGCAAAGGGAAGGCTGCCGTAACCCATTTTAGACGCTTGGAGGCTCTGGGGCCGGTCAGTTTGATGGAGTATCATTTGGAAACCGGTAGAACCCATCAAATTCGGGTGCACAGTTCTATGCACGGTCATCCCATATTCAATGATATGGTTTACGGCGGTGATAAGGTGCTGAAAGGTGGTAACCAAGGAGCCTACCTGAAATTCGTAGAAGACTGCATGGCGATCATGCCGCGCATGGCCTTGCATGCCAAAACCCTGGGCTTTCGTCATCCGGATGATGGACGTTTTCTGCTTTTTGATGCAGGCTACCCATCGGATTTTGCGGGTGTTTTGGATCGATGGCGCCAGCCTCCGTCGAATATTTTTTGAACCCTTTTGATGCATTTCCAATCCCCATTCTCTCGAAGCAACCTTCAATTTTCTCCCCCATGAGTCAGCTTCTTTATTTGTTACGACATGGTCAAACCGACTTTAACCTGCAAGACAAAGTACAAGGCAGCGGTCATGATACCTCCTTGAATGATACCGGGAAGGCGCAGGCCTTGGCCTTTCATCGGCATTATGCCGGAGATCCCTTCGACGCTTTCTATTGTTCCGCCTTGCAACGTAGTCGTCAAACCTTGGAGCCGTTCATTCAAGATCCGTACTATCAAGGAATTAAGCTGCATGAGCGATCAGGGCTCAACGAATTCAATTGGGGGATTTTTGAGGGCAACTCTTTTGATGTTTTTGATGCGGTCTACCGACAATTGGTCTTGGATTGGAAGGAGGGCAAGGAGCATGCCGCACCTCCAGGCGGGGATTCTCCGGCCATGGTGGCAGCAAGGATGCAACCTGTGGTGGATGAACTCCGACAAGGAAGTTTTCAACGTCCTCTAATTTGTTTGCATGGCAGAGCCTTGCGTTTGTTGCTATGCCTCCTCACGGGTAAGCCTTCATCGGATATGGATGATTTTGATCACTCCAACCTGTGTTTGTATGTCATGTTGCGGGTTGGAGATTTTTACGAAGTCGTACAGGCCAACGACACCACTCACCTGCAGGGTTTGCAGAGTGGCCATGCCCGACGGTAATTACTAGCGTTGAGGGAGTGCACGCAGCACTTGCAGAATGCCTTGCTCAATAATTTTCTGAGGG
>Ga0194124_10004026_pt1 | contig 14800 bp, 16 predicted proteins | sample TA2KigCas0mmetaG_FD_148605 | JGI IMG/M metagenome (GOLD analysis project Ga0194124, IMG submission 148605) | Freshwater microbial communities from Lake Tanganyika, Tanzania - TA2015031 Kigoma Deep Cast 0m | ecosystem: Environmental > Aquatic > Freshwater > Lake | place: Tanzania: Lake...
CACAGCAAATGAAACATTGTATGCCTACTCCAAACAAATCATTAAAGGATTTATTAGCAAGACAATTTAATTTATGTACCGTGGATGAATTCAAAACATCTAAAATGTGTAGTTTTTGTTTAGAAGGAGAAACTTGTTATTACAAACAACGAGTGAACCCAAGACCATTTAGAGAAGGTATGGTGAATATACACGGATTACTAACTTGTACGAAGTGTAGTAAGTCGTCTCATTCCCATTTGATGAACAGAGACCTAAATGGAAGCAGAAATATTTTGTATCTAATGAAAGAATGGATACAGAATAAAAAAAGACCAACTATGTTTTGTAGAAAAACATTCATATCACAAGACGAGTGATAGACCCAAAGTTATAAATACCGAAAGAAAAGATTAAGAAAATGAGATTTTCACAAGTTATAAATTTATTTTTTAATACGTTTTTTGTCTCATTTTTCTTTTCGGTCGGTGTAATTGCGAATGCGGCAATCATTATACTTTCGGAAATAAACACCGACATTTACAATCCAAAGTCCATATTCAATATCAAAATCAACTATGTGGAATAATTGAACCTGAAAATGAAACTAAAGAAGAAAAAATTTTTGAACAAAAACAAAAACAAAAAGAGTATAGAGTGAACAATGCTGAAAAAATTAAAGAGTTTAAGAAAAAATATAATGAAGAACACAAAGAACAAATTAAACAACAGACTCATAGCTATTATGAAGAACATAAAGAGGAAATAAAATTGAAGTCTAAACAATATGCTGAAGAAAATAAAGAAAAAGTGAAAGAATACAAAGATGAATGGTATCAGAAAAACAAGGAAAAAATATTAGCTAAACAAAAACAAACTTTTATATGTGAATGTGGTTCAGAAGTTAGATGTGCTGGAAAAGCAGAACATTTAAGGAGCACTAAACATAAAACTTATATTGAAAATATTTTATCTGCTTAAAGATTTAATTAATAAAACTAATATAAAAGCTTATTAGCAATAATATTATAATGGAAAATAACCAAACATATATTAAAGCAGATGGCAATATACTTATAAATGAAAAACATATAATATGGATAAAAAAATATTATACTTGTATGGAAGTTTGCACAAATACAACCGGTTGTAATATACTCACTGGAGAAACTATTAAAGTATGTAAAGCAAATAATTATGATAGTTATGCCAAACTTAATAAGCATTTTGAATAATTTGCCATTTGAAATGTTAAATGGTGTAAATTGTTTTATTCATTATATTATAAAACAATTTAATCCTTAATAGTAGTTGCTTTAGAAATATTTTTAATTATTTTTTCATTCTTACCATCGTCTGTTGTCATTACTTCTATTACCATCTTATCATATCTATCTGATACTTTTGATGATGAATTTCTATATTCTGGATATTTCTCTCGAAATGCTGGTAGAAGCTTTATATTCTTGTCAGCTATTTTTATAATTGCTTTCTTCAACTTACTTTTCTTTTCATCTTCTTTATTCCATTCTCCTTCATCTTTTATATACATTGTTTCCCTCTTTTTGTCTGTACAATGTATAGGTCTTTCTGTTTCATTTAAGTTATTTAAGTTTTTCACTATTATTTTTGAAATGCCTTCTACATAACCGAGCTCACCTACATCTACCAAATCACTGAGCTGTAATTTGATTGAATCTACAAAGTCCGTTATATTCATAGCATTTTTGCACGTCTCGTTTAAAAAAAAGTTTAAATTAAATGCTTTGTTATGAGAATTGGTTTGAGTAATTGTATTATTATTTGTAACTATACCATTCTCTGTTAATTTTACCATCATGTCTTGTTGTCCTTTAATAAGTTCAGCATTTTGTTTAAGAAGAGTGATTATTAGTTCATCTTTATTAAGTTCAGTAAGTTTTTTAGTATATTCTATACATTTTTTTTTATGTCTCCATAATCCAGCTCTATCATTAAATATTTTACTACATTTTTGACATTCATACGTTTTGCTAGTTTTTGCTAAAAAACCGTTGTTTTCGTTGTCGTTAGCGTTGTTTTTATGTCGGATGCTCTGTAAATGAATATTAAAATTATGTTTTCGTGATGTATTATAATCACAATATTTACAATGAAATCCTGTGCTAATTTCTGCTAATTTTGCGTTGTCAATCGTTGTCATATATTCACAACAGAAAATATTTTTAAGTTTTTTTTTTAAAAAATTATCATAACAAAATATTTTTTTCTGGTTTAAATTGAGACCATAAATTTTCAATATCGTAACGATTTTTTTTCTCAGTAAGGACTTTTTCGGCTACCCGATTTTGGACATTTATTTTTGTCCATTTTTGAAAAGTCAAAAAACTTTTCAATTTTTAAAAGGCTTTAGTTTCTCTTCATGTGTAGGGAAGAAAAAACAACTGTTTTTTCAGAAATTAGAGAAAATCTCTTCATTATGTAGTGTTCCGTCTTTAAGTTCTTTTAAGAATATATTATTTAGCGCCCTTTTTTGGGCGACCTCTTGGCTTCTTCTCTTTCGCAACTTCTGTAATCTTATTTGCTGCGAGTTTCTGTGTCTCTTCATATAACTTTACATTTTCATAGTCTAATTTTTCTCTTTTGTTCTTACACATTGTTGAAATTCTGCCTAAGAACTGAGGGAATTTAATCATTGTTTTCTTATTTTTTTTTAAAGTAGCATTTATTGTACTTAGAGCTACGTGCGGCTCAAATTCCCAGTTTGCCATATTTACTTTGGATTCAAATAAATCGGCATCTGATAAAGCATGTGCTGAATAACTAAGGTTGTCTAATCGTTTTAATGAATCATTCATACTCATAATATTATTCACATAATTCTCTTGAATCATTAGTGGATGTAAATCATTTGCTAACCAATAAGTCTCATATTTACTGTCTATTGTTTCATCTATTGACAGCAATTTGCTTGTCGTTTCAAATATATTTGAGCTTCTAATGTTTTTTTTACTTTTACGTAGTCCAAATTGTAATGTGTTTAATATAAATCTTATATCGCCATTTGATTGCTCATATAAGTCCTTCAATTCTTGTTCTTTAATTTTTATTTTTTCAGTCACTACAATCTTGTATAGCAAGTTATACACTTCTTGAAAATTAGGTTTTGACATTTTAATATCGAAACAATAATTTAAAATCTGTTTTATTGACTGGTCATATCTATTGTTACATATGCAAATAATTGGAATCTTTGTTTCTTTTATACATTCTGTTAAACACGATATAAATCCATAATCGCCTCCAGCATCTATTTCGCTAACAACTAAAGCATTTTCTTGGCCATCAAAAGTTCTTTTTGTTCGCAAAATTGGTTTAACTACATTATTCATATAATCTTTATCTCTTTCATCTTCTAATGATAAATTTATAATATTATAATCATGTTTTTTTAAAATTAATTCAACTAAAAGTGTTTTACCAATACCTGTTAATCCGGATACCAAAGCACATTTATTCTTCTTGTTTGTTGGGTCCCATTCCAATAACCATTTAATAAATGGTTGGATAACGGTTTTATTTCCAATAAAATTATCAATCTTTTTCGGTCTATAAACAGTTGTAAACATTGTTATATTAGTTAAACTTATTATTCCTAGGATTTTGTATTCAATTTTATTCAAAATATTGAATGGATTAAATTAATTGAACAATATAAATATTTAAATACAAAATATATATAAATATTTATATTATGATAACATGTAATCTAATGGGTGGTTTAGGTAACCAAATATTTCAAATTTTCGCTACAATATCTTATGCTATTAAGAGTAGAAAACAATTTAAATTTCTAAATGTAGATACTCTTGGTGGAGGTTCAACTACTACAAGAAATACATTTTGGAATTCCTTTTTTAGCAGGTTAAAACCATTTTTAATTGATAACATTCCACAACCTATTCATGTAATTCGAGAGAAAGATTTTACATTTAATGAACTTCCAACATATGAAATGGTTGGAAACGATTGTTTAATTTATGGATATTTCCAGAGCTATAAATATTTCCATAAAAATTATGAAATTATATGTAGACTTATTAGATTAGAAAAAATGAAAACTGAACTCTTAAATAAATTAAATTTAAATGATGAATATTTAAACAATTGTGTTAGCATGCACTTCCGCATAGGTGATTATAAAAAACTACAAGATTTTCATCCATTGGCTACATACAAATATTATAGGAATTCGCTTCATTTTATTCAAAATACAACCAATGAAACCCATACTATATTATACTTTTGCGAGGATACTGACATAGATGATGTTATGAAGACAATTCATAGTCTAGAACAAGAATTTCAAAATTATACATTTATACGTGGAGAGAATAAATTAGAAGATTGGGAACAAATGTTGTTAATGAGTTGTTGTCATCATAATATTATAGCAAATAGTTCTTTTAGTTGGTGGGCAGCATATTTTAATTTTTGGCCAGATAAAATAATTTGTTATCCATCAGTATGGTTTGGTAATGTAGCAAACAATAATACAAAAGATTTATGTCCGCCAAACTGGAATAGAATACAAGTTTAGATAGTATCTTATCTTGTCAAATTATAATGTCTTAACAGTTCAGGAACATTGTTATTATTTTTGCCTCCAGCATTAAATGCTGATTTACTATGAATTCTATGTTTAACTAATATTTGAGGGCAATTATAAAATCTCTTGTTTTGTTTTCTGAGCCTAATCCATAAGTCATAATCTTCTAATCCATTTTCAGTCCAATTACATAACTCTTTTCTGACTAGTACACTTGAATTTATAATAGGATTAACTTGTGCAAAATCAAAATTGCTAAAATCATTTTGAGGTATAGATGGAACCACACCAGGTCTATCGCCAAACCAAACACAATTGCTACCAATGACATCATAAATATTTAACCAAATAGATTGAACTTCGAGTTTTTGATTATGCCATATATCATCCACATCTAATAGTGCAATATAATTATATTTACAATATTTAATCATTTTATTTAATGTGTTTGCTTTTCCTTTGATAGTATAAAAATCAAATACTCTAACTTTGTCAGAGTAACCTTCTAATTTCTTGGTAATTTTATAAACTTCAGAGTTTTCAGGATGTCCATTGATTCCTATTAAAAGTTCCCATTTATCATATGTTTGTTCTAAAATAGATGGAACTGATTCATTAATAAATTCAATTCCATTATATATAGGCATTAATATGCTAATCATTTATATAGTATATTACACCGACCGAAAAGAAAAATGAGACAAAAACGTATTAAAAAAATAAATTTATAACTTGTAAAAATCTCATTTTCTTAATCTTTTCTTTCGGTATTTATAACTTTGGGTCTCAAAGTTGTTTCATACCCTTCGAAAAAATATTATTACACGATGTGTTAACGCATCTTCCTCTAATATTAGTATAAATATTTATATTGACATTAGAATAATCTTCTAACAATTCTATATTATGTTCTTTACAGTGTTGTTGTAAATAATTGTAATCATACCGAACTTTTGGTTGTTTGTTCATATTCTATTTATACTATTCTGAATAGAATTTAAATCAATTTAATTATTATTTTGTTTCTTCTTTCAACTTCTCTTTCTTCTTCAAATAATAAGTGCGTCTATATTCTTTTAATTTATCAGGGTTTTCCTCTTTCAGCTTCTTCAAATATGTTGAACCTTGTTCTTTAATCTTATCTTTGTTTTTTTCATAATAACGCTTATGGTTCTCTCCATTGGTATATTTTTTAAGTCGTTCTTCTAATTCTTAAACCTTTAATTTTAACTCGTCATTTTCTTTTTGCAATTCTTCCATTTCACTAAATATTATTATATCGTTATTTTTAAATATTTATTACCAATAATTATTATGAAGCAACATACAGAAGATTACAAAATTAACGCAGTAAAATACTATGTTAAACATCATGATTTGAGAGAAACGTGTAAAATATTTCGTTGTAAATATCAGTCATTAGCAAGATGGGTAAAAACGTATAAGCATTCTAAATCAGTGAAAAGAAAAACGCGTAAAAATCACAATTTGAAAATAACGCCTAAAATAGAAAAATACATCAAAGAGTATGTAAAGAAATATCCAACCACTACTTTATGGGAATATGCTAAACTGATTAAAGAAAACTTTGGTGTTCAATTAAGCGACAGAAGTATCTACAACATACTACATAAACACAAAATAACCAGAAAACGAATTAGAAGCAAATATTATCCAGAAAAAAGAGAAGGTGTCATTCATATAATAATAAAAAGAATATTTATTTGTCCCATTTTAAATCTTCAAGGGTGTAAAATTCTTTGAAACATAAACCAATTATCAACATTGTTATTATTCTCTCTAAATAAATTGAACTTATCTAAATTTGAGAGAACACAATCTACTAATATAATCTGGTCATCCTTAACTAAATAACTTTTTTCAAAATATAGTTTTAATCTATTATCATATGTTGTTGCCCACCATTCAATGTTACCATTATGTAATACAAAAAAACCGCCTGCTATGGAATTTTGATGAGCTGGTATAGCGGTAACAGGTAAATTATATGCATTTCGGTTATTAACAGTGTTATATAAGAAATTCATGTAATTGTCATCATTTGTAATACAAGCATAACAAATTTTATTTTTATTAAAATTTAAAAATGCTGTATTATTACCCCAATTAGACAAATTTATAGTATTTGTGTCACATGGTCTATTTCTAAAATATCCGATATCACACCATCCATAAAAATCTGTATCAAAATATTTGTTTTGACAAGTTTCTTTCACGAATTGTATCTTTTCAGACCACAACATATTAAGCTCCCAACACGATTTATCATTTAATAAATAATTGTTTGAATGATTTTTAATCCAATAATCCTTATACTTGTAATTATAAAATTTGTCTAATGATTTAATGATAATTTTAATTTTAGAATTATTTTTGGTATTAATATATTTTACACTATTTTCATCAGTATAAATAACCAAATTAAAGACATTAACAATTGAAATGAAATTATTCATCCATTCGATATATACTTGCGGGTCAAACTTTGATTTTATAATGTAAAAACAACTAGAAAAAGTAATGGACATAAATTAAATATGAACTATATTTTAAGTTCTTATTTAATGATTAATTAAATTTGATTTAATATAGAAAGCATCTCCCCATTTAAAATCAGTCCATTTTGTCTCAACCCGAACCAACCCAAATTGTTTTAAATATTCATCTAATTCACATACAAGAGCACAATCCTTATAAACATAATCACTATTTACTTCTGTATACAAATAATCTACACTATGTAAATATTCATCCATGCCTTTTAGAGCTTTCAATTCAGCTCCTTGAATATCAAAATTTAAAAAATTATAACTAATATTATATTTTGGTAAAATATTTTTTAACAACGTTGTTTGTCCTTCAAATGCATTAGTATAATGAACATGTGGATGATATTTACTATGCAATCCAAAATCTAAAATAGATGACGATTGCCCATTATTTGAGACTTTAAATACAACATTTTCAACAACATCAGAAACGATTGCATTTTCAATGTTAATTCCAGGATATTTATTTTTACATAATTCTACTTTTACAGGTAGAGCTTCAATCCACAATATTTTATCTCTACAAATATATTGTTCATAGTCATTTAATTCTTCGCATTCGTGCGCTCCTACATGAAGTATTCCTTTAAAAACTATATTATACTTTTGAATTAATTGATGTAAAGGTATAAGCATTTATTTTAACTTATGAATACTTTTTTAAGTTAAAATAAATGCTTATATATTATTGACAATGTTTATAAATTTCTCCGAACATTTTTTAATTGATAAATTTTCTAATACATATTCTCTCGGCTTATAATTGTGTAGATTATTGATAAATTTGTTAAACTGTGAAGGAAATTCGTTAAAGTTTGTGAATGATTCACCACACCTATGATCCCAATAAGGAATACAAGTAGCTGGAATATCTTGATAGTTATAACCATATTCTTGATTCATAGAGATTACATCCCAAACAAGCAAAGGAACATTACAAGCTAATGCTTCTTCAAGAGCAAATCCTTGGCTTTCATGTCTACCAACCCATACACCAAATTTAGATTTTTTCAAACAATTCAAATAATCTTCTTCGCCGTACCTTGTTAAATAATTAAAAACTTTAATAGAATTATAAAATTTTGACAAAAATGTAATAATTTGTTGTAACTCTTCGGGGTTTCTTGCTTTAAAATATACAAAAACATCGCTTCTTTGTTGAATAGGGAAAAATTCATTAAATCTGTTTATATCAACACCAAAAGGTAAAGATTTTAATTGTATATTTTTACATATTGGAAAGTTTTTCCATAATGTAACAACCCATTCACTTGGTTGTATGTATATCGTGTTATTGCCTTGAATCATCTGCATATGATGATTTTCTGGAAAAACGCTAAAATGTGGACCAAATATAAATTTTACACCTGGATATTTTTTTACATTAATTGGAAGACAAGGACTGTATACAGCATCATATTGAGATAAATCTATATCGTCTAGTTGGTGAATGTAAATATTAAATATTGTTATATTATAGTTAAATAAAGCATTTTGGTTTTTAACATGCATTCCATTATTTATAAATAATAATTTCATTTATAAATGATATATTTTATTTAATTACATTTATTTAAATAATAATTTAAAATAAATATATGATTGAGCAAGAATATATAATGCTTATAATGAATTGTAAGAAGTACTTAAAGAAGGCAAAATTTCAAAAAATGTCTTGGTTGCCAAAAATACCACCTTATTTATGTTATTATCATGTTATTGGTGAGCCAGAACTAGATACTAGATATAAATTTGATAATGAAAATAAAGTTTTATGGATTAAAGTAGAAGATGATTATAACTCATTGCCAAAAAAGGTTATAAGAGCTTATGAAGCCATTTGCGAAACGTTTGATTTCAAATATCTGTATAAAACAGATGATGACCAGATATTAGTCAATGAAAAATTCTTAGATGTAGTAAAAGGAATAACAAGCAGTAGCAAAAAAATACATTATGGTGGTTACATTGTAGACGTAAAACAAAATTATTTATCACAATATCATAAAATTCATCCTGAGTTGCCAGAATATTTACCTATACTTCAAACAAAATATTGTAGTGGTCGTTTTTATTTTCTCTCGAAACAAGCATTAGCAAATGTTATAAGTAAGAAGGAATTTATTGAAAAGGAATATTTAGAGGATTATGCAATAGGATTTAACTTAGACCAATATTATAAATTAGATATGACAAACTTAGCTACAAATAAGTTTTTTATTGACATTGAATTTAGCGATTATAAGAATAGTATTAAATAAATATTTATATAAACTATATGAATATAAATAGACTTGCTAAAAGAGTTGGCATATTTTGTAACGCAAGAGACGAAAATAATATAAAAGAATGGGCAGCACATCATTTATTAATAGGTTTTGATATAGTATTTATATTTGATCATAAATCTAAAATACCGTTAAAAACAGTTTTTTCTAATTTTGATAAAAGAGTAATAATTTCAAGAATAGAGAAAGAAGGTGGAAATATAAAAGTATTTTTGATGAATCAAGCAACAATTATTGCAAAAAAATTATCTCTAGATTGGTTTATTTATTTAGACGCGGATGAGTTTTTAATTTTAGATAAAAGATTTAAAGGTGTAAAACATTTGTTGAATAAATATTCATACGGAGACCTAATTGGAATAAATTGGCTTATATTTGGCTCAAATTTTTTAGTCAAAGAACCAGATGGTTTAATACTAGAAAATTACATACGTTCTTCTAAATATTTAGATCAACATATTAAATCATTTGTAAGACCAAATGAGATTACATTTGCAGACAATCCGCATTATTACTATGTTAAAAATCCATTAAGAATGATAGATATAAATTTTAATATATTAAATAAACCATATTATCATAATAAAATAAATCTAGCATTTTACAACGTTCCTACATATATAGCTCATTATATATATCAATCAGAAGAAACATATAAAAAAAGAAAGGTTGATTTACAAATTGCAGATGATGGAACAATTCGTAAAAATATGGAAGATGAAATTCATAATAAAGGAAATGAAGGAGTCAACACACAACCACAAAAATACATAAACAAAATAAAAGAGTTTCTCGAGTTTTACAATAATAAAGATTAAAAATTTAGTTTCTTAAAATTGAAGTCATTTCTTCTCAAGTTTGATTTATCTAAATCGAGCATAATGTTTCTATAATCAGTTGGACGTCTTTCAATGTCGCTTATGTCAGGACGCTGGACTACAGTCAAAGGTGTTAATAAATACCATTTATGAGAAATTTGTAAAGTTCCCCAATACTGATCTATTGCAAACAGGTTAGATTTACTAGGATTTTGTGTTAACAAATTAATGCCTTTTTGATAATTGTCTATAAGTGTATCGTAATAATGACATTTTACTAGATAAGCTGTTGTGGTTTGACAATGAGATACTTTAACACAACAATTATCAATCATTTTATAGTCTCCCATATTATTTCCAGCTAACAATAATACATCAAAATCTTTATGATTTTCTAAAAAAAAATTTAGACTATTTAAAAATAATTTCGGGTCTAAAAATGTAACATCATCTTCAAGTATCAATATATGGTCTAAATTGTTATGTTTTGCATATCTTAGAAGAGTTAAATGACTAAGACTACATCCAAGAGCACCGAATTTGTTCAATATAGCTGGAAATCGGTGGGCTTGCCAATTTAACAAATTTAATTGGGTCTCAACATGTTGTTTTCTATCAATGCGTCTATTTAAATTTATATAAAATATATTTTTAATGTCATTAGAATTTTTTAAACCTTCCATATTATTAAACAATATAAATAATTTAATTTATTATTTATTACGAATTTATTAAATTTTCAACTAATTCCACCCTAACTTTATTCCAATAATCGCGTCCTTCTGTTCCTCCGTTATTTGTTACTTGTTTATCATGTATTCTATAGTATAAATTAGGTTCTTTAAAATTATATATATACTTAAATTGTTTTAACAATCTTAATGTTATTTCGAAATCTTCAGTCATTTTAGATTTAGTTTTATCATAGTTTCCAACCATCAATATAGCCGATTTTCTATAACACAATGTTGGATGATTAGTTATCCAATGAGATTTAATTGTTTTGTAATCATCCCATGTTATACTAGGATGGTTTGTAGAATGCATTGTATTTTTTATATTTTCTTTAAAAAAAGTAACTTGTCCTCCACAAACCTGTACTTGAGGATTATTTTCCATAAACTTTAGTTGAAAAATTATTCTATCAGTGTACATTATATCATCGCTATCCATTTTAATAATAATTTCATTAGAACACATACTGACACCTAAGTTTAAAGAATGACCTATGCCCATATTTTTTTCATTTTCATGATAGACAATTTGCGTAAATCTAGTCGTTCTTTTAAAATTTTCTAAACATTTTTTTAAAAGTAACGTGTTTAACTTATCAGAACCATCATTTATCCATACTAGTTCTATATTGAATAAACCTTTTTGATGTTTAATTGAATCTAAACATTCTTTTATATATACAGTTTTAGTATTCAAACTAGACACTAAAATACTTACACTTCTTAATGGTCTATTAAATTGTGATGGCAATTCAATTGAATTCATATTATCGTAACTTTGTTTTGTTGAACCCCAAGCTTGGTAAGCATAAATTTTACCATGTCCGCTGTACTCAACACCTGTTAAATGAATTGGAAGAAAAGTGTAACTTGGAAAAATATATAAATCATTAAATTTGCCAGAATTATACATCCTTGTTAAAAGTCCTGGACCAACTGATTGCCAAGCCATATATCCATCCTTTTGAGTGACTGGGTTATTTTTAATCCAATCAATAGCTCCTTTAACAAGCGGATGATTAATGGGAAACCCCATTGTTCCAGTAGCTATTAATCCAGCACGAACTTCTTCTTGTTCCCATCCAGCAAAGCAAGTCTTGTTTATTATTTCTTCATCAAATTGTTCAATACAAATAGAATCAGCATCTATAAATACACCACCATACTTATATAGAATTTCCCATCTTATGATATCCGCTTTGCCATTAATTTCTTCTATATCATCTATTTGTTTCTGGCATTCAAAAACCATATTTCTTTTGATAAATTCGGTTTCATTCCAATATATATATTCAAAATCTGAGTGTTTGTATTTCCATGTATTCATTAGTTTAATCGGTGCAGGTTTGCTTCCTATCCATAATTGATGTATAATTTTTGGAATACTCATTATTTATATACTATGTTATTATCTTTAAATTATCATTTAAATTATTATATATATATATGTGTAATAATTTAAATAAATGGAGACAATAAATAAAATATGAAAAGCTTAAATCAGGTATATGAATACTATTTAAATGTAAGTCCAAAAAAAGACAAAACATTTGTTATTTCTGTATTATTCCATGAGAATATTAAATCAGTAATGGTTTACTTAATGAATGTGTTATATTGCTTTAGAAATTATAATGTATATATATTAATTTCTTGTAACGAATACATTTATTATTTTTTAAATAAAACGAATTTAACAAAAAATATAATAGTGGTTAGTCATAGAGATGATAATATGCCAATATGGGGAAATGTAAATTTATTTGATCAACATGTCAAAAATTATATTTATTTAAAAGAAAACAAAATCACATACGATTATTTTTGGTTTTCCGCATCAAATGATGTATTTATTAAAACAATCGACAATCATTTAGAAAATTGTATTATTAAAGCTCCAGACGAATTAAATGAAATATCAAACGATAAAGTTAATGAATTTTATAATGATTTTCTGAATAACTCAACTTGGTCATGGTATTTAAAATTAATTGAAGATAAAAATGCTATTAATACATTTATAAAAAATAAAATAATAGTAAAATGCAACGAAATAGAAGGACTTGTATTGCCAAATAAATTATCTGAAGAAGTCTTTAATTTTTATATTGAAAATCTTTATAATAAAAATACAACAAAAGATTATATAATGGAAGAATTTTATATTCCATCTTATCTATTAAGTAAATATAATTTAGATTACAACACTTTTACTGTTAGAGAAAAATGGTGCAAATATAAAGAATTACAAAATATTTATGGATTGCAATTAATAGATAAAATAAAAACATATGAAAATTTATATTGCATAAAAACACTTGATAGAAGCATTGAATACCCAGTAAGAAATTATGCTTTAAATTTGCTTAATTAATTCCCAAATATTATTTTTTGTTTTTTGACTAATATTTTCCATAAAATAAAATGTACCAAATATTAAGCTCTTTGTCACATATCTTAAATAATTGATATTCAATCTTATATCATTACATTTTTTAATAAAATAATCTTTTATTTTTAAAATATAGTCGTTGTCAATAGGTTCATTATTTAATATAATATCATATCCTAAAATACTTTGAAACATTTTGCCATAATCATAATATATGTCACCGTTAGTAGTTAATATATTGTCAACTTGGCCTCTCATATCAATGAAAATATACTTTTCTTCATATGTGTAAATAATATTGGAAAACCAAAAATCGCCATGAATCATATTTACTATTTTTGCATCAAACCACGTTTCAATACCATTAACAATATCTTGTAAATTTTCCTCCGAATCAACAAAATTATAATCTAAATTGTTAAATCTGTTTTTTATTTTAGATATATAATTATTTTTAACATTCCCTCCATTAATTATTATTTTATCGTGTGAATTAGAATGAAAGTTATTTAAAATTTCAAATAAATCATCTACGTATTTAGTTGTTAATAATTTATTTTTATATAAATAATAAAGAGGAATTCCAGAAACGTAATTAATTTTAATTTCAAGTAATTTATCAATTTTATTAAAATCTATTAGGTTAGGAAAATAATTTTTAAAATGATTCGGTATATTTTGATAATAATAAAGTTCTCCTTTTAAAATATCATAGGGACCAGATTTTATAATTTCATTACCAATTTTTTTTATTGTATTATATTTGTTGTTTTTTATTTTATTTGGTATAAAATCATTATTTTCTCCATAAAATAATCCAAAATATGCGACATTATCTTTATAAGGATTTAAGGCCTTATCGTCTATATATATGTCTGCAAAAGGTTTACCAAATATAAGTTCATCATAATGTATATTAAAATTTTCAAGAGTTTCTATTGTTACCAAGCCTATATCTTTAAAAACCTTTCCTATATTATTATTATGAGTTTTCATACGTCTGGCTGTATAAATAATAATCTCATGTCCATCGTTTTTCATACTTTTTAAAAGCTCAATATTTTTATGTATTGGTTTTACGGATGAATAATCCCCTGGTTTTGTTGGGTTTGTTACAAGTGTATTATCTAGATCAAAACATATCCTTAACTTTTTTTTATTTACGTTTTCTTTATTGTTTATTATTTCAGAATAACTTCCAATATGAATTGTTTTATTTATAAAAATTGGCGATATTTTTTCTCCATTTTCTATCATTATTTTATATAATTTTGAAAAATAAAATTCGTTTTTTGTTTTAATGTTATTCGTTATCATTTTATTAGCATAAAACATAAAACTTTCTAAATTTTTAAATCCATATAATCCACAACAATAATAGTCAGATATTTTATTTTTTTCTTCAATATTGATTACATGGTCATTTTCCCC
>Ga0194124_10004029_pt1 | contig 14798 bp, 10 predicted proteins | sample TA2KigCas0mmetaG_FD_148605 | JGI IMG/M metagenome (GOLD analysis project Ga0194124, IMG submission 148605) | Freshwater microbial communities from Lake Tanganyika, Tanzania - TA2015031 Kigoma Deep Cast 0m | ecosystem: Environmental > Aquatic > Freshwater > Lake | place: Tanzania: Lake...
AGGGGGGTAAGGCGGGGAACCGGAAACGAGGCGACGGGCGGAAAGAACGCGACGAAAAGGGGCGCGGAAGGCGGGGGACCGGAGCAAACGATGGCCGCGTCAAGGCGACGGGCGATTGACCCGCGGGGTCAAGCGTTTACCTCCAAGGCGCTCGCCGCCGTCCCGGCCTTGTGCCGCGCCCCGGAATCGGTAAGTTTCACCTGCTTCGCTTGGTCCGGCCCCCGCCCCGTCCGCGCATGCTCACGCCCCACTTGACGCCGTCCCGCCGCCCCCCCGCCCGCGTTTTCGGTCGTCCCGCGTCGCGGCCACCGGGCCTCGTTCGCCCTCCTCCTCGCGGTCGCCGCGCTCGGCGGATCGCCGCTCGACGCCGGCACGATGCCGCACGGCGCGATCCCGCCGGAGGTGCGCAGCCAGCCCGTCACGGCCGGCGGCCTCGCGCCCGGTGAAACGGTCCCCAACTTCCGTCTCGTCGATCACACGGGCCGGGCGCACGAGCTTTACTACGAGGTGAAGCGCAAGGTGATCGTGCTCATCTTCACCGAGCCCGGCGATCCATCGGCCCTGCGCACGGCGCGCGCGGTGCGGCGGTTGCGCGATGCGTTCCCGGCCGCCGACGTGGCGGTGTGGCAAATCGGATCCGGTCAACGGATCGACCGCTCCCTCCTCGCCGCCGCGCAGGCGACGTACGCGCTCGAGGACGTGCCTGCACTGCACGACGGCGCGCAGCTCGTCGCGATGGAACTCGGCGCCGCCGCATCCGGCGAAACCTTCGTGCTTGATGCCGGCGCCTGGACCCTCGCCTACCGCGGTCCCCTGACGGATGCGGATCCGGCGAACCCGCTCGACCAGCCGCGTCGGGCGTACGCGGAGGAAGCCGTGACCGCGCGCCTCGCCCGCACCGCGATTGCGACGCCGCGTGTGGCGGACCGCGCGGGGGCGTGGCCCCTCGACCTCCCGCCCGCGCCGGGCATCGATTACGCGACCCAGATCGCGCCGATCATCCAGAAGCGCTGCGTCGAATGCCATGCCCCGGGCGGCATCGCTCCGCGGCGCGTTCACGAGCTACGCCGACGTGTCGAGTCGTCCGGGCAATCTCCGCCAAGTCCTGCTCGAACAGAAGATGCCGCCGTGGGATGCGGATGCGCGGTACGATAGCTTTTCCCCGAACGCCGGCCTCGCGCCCGGCGAGGCCACGCGCCTGCTCGCGTGGGTGCGCGCCGGCGCGCCGCGCGGCAGCGGCTCCGATCCCATCGCCAGCAGCCCGCCGCCCCCCTGGTGCCCGACTGGCCGCTCGGGCAGCCCGATGCGATCCTGACCATTCCGACGCAGTCCATCCCGGCGACCGGCAAGATCGCCTACCGGTACGTCCCGGTGGCGATCCCGCAGACCCGCTGGCTGCGCGGCATCGTGATCCGGCCCGGAAACCGGAGCGTGGTCCATCACGCCCTCCTGTTCAACGGACTCGATGGACTCCTCGCCTCGGGGGGCGGCCTCGGCGGCCACTTTGCCGGCTACGTCCCCGGACTCGATCCGCGCTTCCTGCCCGACGAAACCGGCAAACGCGTGGTCGCCGGAGACCTCTTCGTGCTGCAGATGCACTACACCACCACCGGCAAGCCCGAGACGGACCGGACGCAGGTGGGGTTGTACTACTACCCGGCCAACCAGACGCCCAAGCGCGAGTTGAAGACCACGGCCGCGGGGCTCACGGCCTTCACCATCCCGCCCGGCGCAGCCGAGGTGCCCGCCGAGAGCGAGTACCGGGTCGCAAACGATTCCCTCCTGCACGAGCTCAACCCGCACATGCATTACCGCGGGAAGAAGATCGCCTACGACGCCATCTATCCGGACGGCCGCTCCGAGGTGCTGCTCAACGTCCCGATGTACGACTTCGACTGGCAGCGGGAGTACCGCTTCGCGATCCCGAAACGCCTGCCCGCCGGCACGGTGATCCGGCTGCGGGGCGCCTGGGACAATTCCGCGGAGAACCTCGCCAACCCCAACCCCAGGGCCACGGTGCGCTTCGGCGAGCAGACGGATGACGAAATGTTCATCGGCTACCTCGGGCTCACCGACGCGCCCACCGCCAGCGGCATACCGCCGATCTGGAGCGGAGCCCGCTTCGTCACCGGCTACGCCGGCCTCCCCGTCACCGCGCGCTTCGCGGCGGACGGTGGCACCGGCGTGACGTACCGCGTCGAGCAACTCCCCGCCGGTCTGAGCCTTGATCCCCAGACCGGAGCCCTCAGCGGCACGCCGACCGCCGCCGGGCGGGTCCGCCTGCAACTCGTCGCCGAAAACGCCGCCGGGGCGGCGGTCACGCCCCTCGATCTCGCGATCCTCCCCAAGCCCGCCGCCCCCGTCTTCCTCCGCCAGCCGCAGAGCCTCCGCGGTGCGCTCGGCGGCAGCGTGGTCTTCGCCGCCGAAGTCTCCGCCGACCCTGCGCCCACGTACCAGTGGTACAAGGGTGATTCGGAATTCTGCTTCGCCGAAACCCCGACCCTCAGCCTGACCAACCTCACGTGGGCGCACGTCGGCGACTACCGGCTCGTCGTCTCCAACGCGGCCGGCGCGATCTCCAGCCAGCGCGTCACGCTCTCGCTCGATCCGCCCAGCCTGATCAACCTCTCGACCCGCTCCGTCCTCGCGCCGGGGCAGCGCCTGATCGCAGGGCTCACGATCACGGGCAACGAACCGAAGCGCGTTCTCCTCCGCGCGGTCGGCCCGACCCTCGCGGCGTTCGGCGTCACCGACGCTCTCGCGGATCCGGAACTCGCGGTGTACGACTCCGCCGGGCGGCGGATCCTGGCCAACAACGACCAAGGCGACCTCCCGGCGTTCCTGGAGTTGGCGACGGCGACTGCGGCATCCGGGGCCTTCGCGCTGCCGGCCTCGAGCCGCGATGCGGCTCTCGCCGTGACGCTGCCGCCCGGCGGCTATTCCCTCCACGTCACCAGCCGCGACGGCAAGGGCGGGGCCGTCTTGGCCGAAGCCTACGAGGCCGATCAAGCCGGCACGCAGGTGGTCAACCTCTCCTGCCGCCTGCCCCTCTCGACCGCGGCCCCGACCCTCATCACCGGCTTCGTGGTCGGCGGCAGTGAAAGCCGCAAAGTCCTCGTGCGCGCGGCGGGGCCGGCGCTGAGTGCGTTCGGCGTCGCCGGGGCGCTGGCCCAGCCCCGCCTCTCGATATACCGGAGTGACGGGACGCTCGTGACCCGCGTGACCGGGTGGTCGGATACCGCCGACGTGCGCGGCGCGGTGGCCGCCACCGGGGCGTTCGCCTTTGCGCCGGGCAGCGCCGACGCGGCGGTGCTCCTCACGCTGCCCGCAGGCGGCTACACCGCCCACGTCGACGGCGGCAACGGCGAGACCCTCGTTGAAGTCTACCGCGTGCCGTGAGGAGCCGCCCGCGCCCGGCTCAACCGGGCCGGGTGCGGGCGCCGGGCGGCGATCCGCTTACTTCTTCGCGTCGTCCCAGCCAGCGTCCTTGATCACCTGCTCGAGGCGGGACCACGGGGCGAAGTCGCGGGCGAGCAGCCCGTGCTTGGTGGCGTAGCGCAGCACGCGCAGGGTCTCGAGGATCTCAGCCTTGCGAGCCTCGCGTTCGAAAGCCGGCAGCGCGGCGACCTCCGTGACGTAATCGACGGCCATGCGCTCGAGCCGGGCGCGGATTTCCGGATCGGGCGCGTACATCAGTGATTCACCGAGACGGAAGGCCTGCTCGCGGGAGCCTGACGCCATGGACGCGGCGTCGGCGCGGATGAAGGCAGCGATCTGCTCGCGCTTGGCCTGCGTCGCGGCCGGCGAGAGGGCCCCGTCGGTGCCGCCCTCCACGGCGCGCGGCGGCAGCGGGCGGTACCAGATGTTGCGGAAGCGCACCGGATTCCCGTGGTCCTGCAGCTTCAGCGGACCCTTGGCCGGCAGCGGACCCACCTTCGTGCGCTTGATGTGCCCGGTCGGGCCCTCAAGGGGGGTGTGATCCTGCACGAGGACGCCATTGCAGAAGACGGTGACGTAGCCCGGATCAAGCACGCGGTCGCCGTCGTACACCGGGCGCCGGAAGACGATGTCGATGATCTGGCATTCGCCCGGCGGGCGCAGCGCGTTCGCCAGCGGCGGGTTCACCCCGTAGACCGAGGCGGCGAAGCCGTCGGCGTAGGTGGGGTTGTCGTAGTTGTCCAAAACCTGAACCTCGACGAGCCCGAGAAGGAAGATGCCGCTGTTGCCGCGGCCCTGACTCCGGCCCTCGACGCGGCGGGGCGCGGCCCACTCGATGCGCAACTGGCAGTCGCCGAACTCGTCCACGGTGCGGATGTCGCCGGTCTTCGCGACGCACTCCAAGGCGCCATCGCGGATGACCCACTTCACCGGGCCGCCTTCCTTGTTGTTGGAGACCCAACGATCGAGCGAGGCCGCCGTCCCATCGAAGAGCACGATCGCATCGGCGGGCGGCTGACCCGGTTGGTCCGCGGTGCTGGCGGTGCCCGGCGCAACCCGCACGGGCTGCGGGCGGTTGCGGTCGTGGATCGCCCACGGGTGCGTGGCATCGGGCGGATCACCGAAGAACGGTGTGCCCACCACCGGAACCGACGCCGCGGCGGAAGCGCAGGAAACAAAGAGCGCCAGCACGGCGGCGCGGGCAAACGGGGTCAGGGCAATAAGTTTCATCACAGGACCTTCCTTAGCCCGTTCTCCCACGCTGCGGCAATCCCCCCCTCCGTCCGGATTCGTCTTCCCCGCCCAGTCGACGCCGTCCCGGGTCTGGTTCGCCGCTGCCGCCGCCGTTTTCGGCTTCGCGGCCCTGCCCGTTTCCACGGCCGCCGCGAAGCCCGCGCCGATTGATTTCAGCCGGCAGGTCCGGCCGATTCTCTCCGATACGTGCTTCCATTGCCACGGACCGGACGAGGCGGGGCGCAAGGCACGGCTCCGACTCGACACGTTTGAGGGCGCGACCCGCGAGAAAGGTGGGCTCGCCGCGATCGTTCCCGGACACAGTGCCGACAGCGAACTGATCGCCCGCCTCCTCAGCACCGACCCGGACGAGGCCATGCCGCCGCCGGAGTCGAAGCGCAAGCCCTTCACTCCCGAACAAATTGCGATCCTGAAGCAGTGGATCGACGAAGGCGCGTCGTATCGGCCGCACTGGGCCTTCCAGCCGCTGGCCTCGGTCGCCCTGCCCGAGGCCAGGACGGAGTCGAACCCGATCGACCGCATCGTCTTCGCCGGCCTTGCGCGCCGCGGGCTTGCACCGCAGCCCGAGGCGGATCGCGATGCCCTGCTGCGCCGGATCACCTTCGACCTCACCGGCCTGCCGCCGACGCCGGCGGAGCTGGCGACATTCCGGAACGACTCCGCTCCGGATGCGCTTGAGCGTACCGTGGACCGGCTCCTCGCCTCGCCCCGCTTCGGCGAACGCATGGCCACGGACTGGCTGGATCTCGCGCGCTACGCGGACAGCTTCGGCTTCCAGGTCGACCGCGACCGCGAAATGTGGCCTTGGCGCGACTGGGTCATCAGGGCCTTCAACCGCAACCTCCCGTGGGACCAATTTGTCACCTGGCAACTCGCCGGCGATCTCTTACCCGGTGCAACGGACGAACAGATCCTTGCCACCGCCTTCAACCGCCTGCACCCGCAGGAGGCGGAGGGGGGTTCGGTTGAGGAGGAATACCGCGTCAATTACGTCAACGACCGCGTAACCACCTTCGGCACGGCGTTCCTCGGGCTTACCCTCGACTGCGCGCGCTGCCACGACCACAAGTACGATCCGATCCCGCAGCGCGAGTACTACTCCCTCTGGTCCTTCTTCCAGAACATCGACGAGGCCGGGCTCTACTCGTACTTCACCCGCTCGGTGCCGACACCGACACTGTGGCTGCCGGACCCCGCGCACCGCGCCCGCTATCAAGCCGCCACCGCCGAGGTCGCCCGGTCGGAATCTGCCCTCGCCGCCGTGCGCGAGAATCGTCGCGCCGCCTTCACGGCATGGCGGCAGGATCCGAACTCAGACCGCACCCTCCTCGCCGGGGAAATCGCCCGCTTCGACTTCGACGCCCGCGAACCCGCCGTTCCCGCGCCCGTCCTCGAGAAAGGCGCCCCCCGGCCCCTTGGCGAGCCCCGCATCGGCGATGAAGTGCCCGACGACGAACCCTTCGCGGACATCACCTCCCGCCTCACCGGCGCCATCCGTTTCGCCAACCGCGTCGCGCCCACGCAGGACGCCACCAGCGCGAAGGACAACGAGTCGGTGCCCGGCCACCGCGGCCTCGGCGTCCGCCTCACCGGCGACCACCCCATCGACACCCGCGTCGGCAACTTCCGCCGCCACGATCCCTTCACGATTTCCCTTTGGCTGCAGACCCCGGACACGAAGGACCGCGCGGTGATCCTGCACCCTGCACCGCTCGCGCGCGTGGACGGACGCCGGCAGCCGCGGCTACGAACTCCTCGTCGAGGACGGCCGCCTGAAGTGGTCGCTGATCCACTTCTGGCCCGGCAACGCCGCCTCGGTCCGCGCCACCACCCCGCTCCCGACCGGTCGCTGGGTGCACGTGACCGTCCGCAATGACGGCTCCAGCCGCGCGGCCGGCCTCAGCATCACGGTCGATGGCGAGCCCGTCGCGGTGGACGTCGTCCGTGACGGCCTGACCAAAGACATCCGTGGCGGAGGCGGCGACTCGCTCGCGGTGGGCGAACGTTTCCGCGACCGCGGCTTCAAAGGCGGCAGCGTCGATGACCTCCGCGTCTTCAACCGCGCCCTGACGGACCTCGAAGTCCGCGAACTCCATCAGCCCGGCTCGTCGGCCAACGCATCCGACGACGCTTGGTTTGAGACCTACCTCGCGCTCCACGACGCACCCTACCGCGTCCGCCTCGCGGCCCTGCACGAAGCCCGCGCGCACGCGAATCGTGTCGCCGTCGAAGCGCGGGAAATCATGGTGATGCGCGAGCTGCCGGAGCCGAAGCCCGCGTACCTGCTCCGTCGCGGCGAGTACGACCATCGCGGCGACCGCGTGACGGCCGACACCCCGGCGGCGCTGCCACCCTTCCCGGCCGATGCGCCGCGGAACCGCCTCGGCCTCGCGCGCTGGCTGACCGCCCCCGACCACCCCCTCCTCGCCCGCGTGACGGTGAACCGCTTCTGGCAGTCGCTCTTCGGCCGCGGCCTCGTCTTCACGGCGGACGACTTCGGCAACCAGAGCGAGAAGGCGGAGTACCCGGAATTGCTCGACTGGCTCGCGGGGGAATTCGTGCGCTCGGGCTGGGACGTGAAGGCCCTCTGGCGGACGATCGTCCTCTCGCAGAACCCCCCTCTCGCAGACCTACCGCCAGCGCAGCTTCGCGAACCCGACGCTGATGGCGGACGACCCGGCGAACCTCTGGCTCGCCCGCGGCCCCCGCCACCGCCTGCCCGCGGAGATGATCCGCGACCACGCCCTCGCGGCGAGCGGCCTGCTCGTCGAGCGCATCGGCGGGTCACCCGTGCCGACATACGATCTGCCCGAGTCGTTCAAGCCGGCGCCCGCCGGCAAGGGAGCGGACCTGTATCGGCGCAGCCTCTACACGTTCTGGCGCCGCAACGGCCCGGCGCCGGTGCTGGAGGCGTTCGACACGCCGAACCGCGTGGTCTGCGTGGCCCGCCGCGACACCACCAACACGCCCCTGCACGCGCTGGTGCTGCTCAACGGCGTCCAGTTCGTCGAGGCCGCCCGCGTACTGGCCGAGCGGCTGCTGCACGACAGCGGCGGTCCCGGTGGAGCCTTCCTCGGCAATGCCTTCGCCCGCCTCTCCGGCCGGGCGGCGGACGCCCGCGAGCGGGAAATCCTCGGCCGCATGTACGCCGAGCAGGAGCAGCATTACCGCCAGAACCCGGCCGACGCGGCGTCCCTCGTCGCCCTCGGCGACACCCCACGGAACCCCGCGATCGATCCCGTCGTCCTCGCCGCGGCCACCACCGTCGTGAACGCCCTGATGAACCACGACACCTTTGTCGTGAAACGCTGAGCCCCCTTTCCCCGTCCGCCCATGAACCAGCCCAACTCCCCGGCCCCGCTCTGCACCGGCTACGCTCCCTGGATGCAGATGAGTCGGCGCGAATGCCTGAACCGCTTTGCCCTCGGCCTCGGCGGCATCGCGCTCGCGGAACTGCTCGGCCGCGGCTCCCGCCTCGTGGCGGCGGATGCGCCCCCGACCGCGCCCGGCGCCGCGACGGCGGCGGCGCTGACCCACTTCGCCCCGAAGGCGAAGCGCATCATCTACCTCTTCCAGTCGGGCGGCCCCTCGCAGCTCGACCTCTACGACTACAAGCCCCTGCTCAACCGCCAGCACGGCCAGCAGCTTCCGGATTCGGTCCGCGGCGGCCAGCGCCTGACCGGAATGTCGGGCAACCAGAGCTCGATCCCGATCGCGGGGTCGCCGTTCCGCTTTGCGCAGTACGGCCAGAGCGGAGCGTGGGTGAGCGAGTTGCTGCCGCACACCGCAAAGATCGCGGATGAGCTGTGCATCGTCCGTTCGATGTACACCGAGGCGATCAATCACGGGCCCGGCGTGACCTTCATGCAGACCGGCTCGCAGATCCCGGGCCGGCCGAGCTTCGGGTCGTGGCTCGACTACGGCCTCGGCAGCGAAAACGAGAACCTCCCGTCCTTCGTCGTCCTCCTGACGAAGGGCAAGACCGGCCAGCCCCTGATGTCGCACCTCTGGGGCTCCGGCTTCCTCCCGGCCCGCCACCAAGGCGTGCGCTTCCGCTCCGGCGTGGATCCAGTGCTGTGCCTGAACAACCCGGCCGGCGTCTCGGCCGAGAACCGCCGCCTCGCGCTCGATCGCCTGCGGGAACTGCACGAGCACCAGTTTGAGGGCACGCCCGATGCGGAAATCACCACCCGCATCTCCAATTACGAGATGGCGTTCTCGATGCAGGCCAGCGTGCCCGAGGTGACGGACCTCAGCCGCGAGCCCGAGAGCGTGGTCCAGGAATACGGCCCCGACGCGCGCACACCCGGCACCTACGCGGCGAACTGCCTCCTCGCCCGACGTCTCGCCGAACGCGGCGTGCGCTTCATCCAGCTCTACCACCAGGACTGGGATCACCACGGCAGCCTCCCCGGCGGCATCCGCCGGGAGAGGGCCCGACCAGGCGTCGGCGGCGCTCGTCTCCGACCTCAAGCGCCGCGGCATGCTCGATGACACCCTCGTCGTCTGGGGCGGCGAATTCGGCCGGACCAACTACTGCCAGGGCGTGATGACCGCCGACAACTTCGGCCGCGACCACCACCCGCGCTGCTTCTCGCTCTGGATGGCCGGAGGCGGCGTGAAACGCGGCATCACCTACGGCGAAACCGACGAGTACGGCTACAACGTGGTCCGCGACCCCGTGCACGTGCACGACTTCCACGCCACCCTGCTCCACCTCTTCGGGATCAATCACGAACGGATCACCTTCCGTCATCAGGGACGCTACTTCCGCCTCACCGACGTGCACGGGCATGTGGTGAAGGGCATCCTCGCCTGAACCGGTCCGGATGACGGGCTGGGCCGGCTCCCGGATTGACCCGGCGGCGGCGGAGAGCCGGTCGGCCCGGCGGACACATCAGCTGACCAGCGGCGCGGGCTCGCCAGCCCGCCCCGTCTCGCCATGCTGACTCTCATTCCCCACCCATGGCCTCTTCCCCCTTCTCCCTCGCTGGTCAAGTGATCCTGCTCACCGGCGGCGCCGGCCTCTACGGCCGCGGCCTCTCCGCGCAACTCGCTGAGACGGGCGCCACGCTCGTCCTCGCCTCCCGCAACGTGGAGGCGCTGCGGGTCGTCGCCGCCGAGGAGACGGCGCGCGGCTACACCGTGCACGCGCGCGAACTGGATCAGGGAGACGAGGCCTCGGTGCTGCGCCTGCGCGACTCGATCCGCGCCGATTTCGGCCGGATCGACGGTCTGGTCAACAACGCCGTGTCACGCCCGATGAAGAGCGTCCAGGCACCGCTCTCCGAATGGGAGTCCTCGATGCGCACCAACGCCACCGGGCTCTTCTCCATCACCCGCGCCTTCGGCGAGATGATGGTGGCGCAGGGCTCCGGCACGATCGTCAACATCGGCTCCATCCAGGGCATGGTCGGACCCGACTTCTCGCTGTACGAAGGCACTTCGATGGGTGCGATCCCGGACTACTTCTTCCACAAGGGGGGCATGCTCAACCTCACGCGCTACTTCGCCGCCCTCTACGGGCCGCGCGGGATCCGCGTGAACTGCCTCTCGCCCGGCGGCTTCTACAGCGGTCAGAACCCGCTCTTCGTCGAACGCTACTGCAAGGCCACCTACCTGCGGCGGATGGCGGATGACCGGGACCTCGGCGGACCGGTGATCTTTCTCCTCAGCGAGGCATCGCGCTACATCACCGGCGCCAACCTCGCGGTCGACGGCGGCTACACTGCGCACTAACCCGGAACGCACGCACGCACGCCCCTCCCATGAAGGTCGCCCTCCTCGGTCTGAGTCATCCGCACTCCGGGATCCTCCTCGACACGCTCGCGGGCCTGCCGGAGATCACCGAACTCTGCCTGTGGGACGCCGACGGGGCGGCGGTGACGCGCCAGCTGGGCACCCCGCAGCGGAAGGTCATCCAGGTCACCTCGGAGCTCGACTGCGTCCTGTCCCAGACCGACATCGCGTTCGCCTTGGTCTGCGTCCGCCACGATCAGATGTTGGCCGTGGCCGGTCAGGTCATCGCCTCCGGTCACCACCTCATGATCGAGAAGCCGGCCGGACTGAACGCCGCGGAGATCGTGGCGCTCCAGCAGCGGGCCAAGGCGGCGGACCGGGTGGCGTCCGTGCTCTATCCCCGCCGGCTGCATCCGTGCATGATCGCCGCGCGCCAGTGGGTCGCGGGCGGCGGCATCGGGTCGCTGCTCACCATGGAGGGTCGCTTCCTCGCGACTCAGGTGCGCTTCCGGGATCCGAGTTCCTGGCTTTTCCGCCGATCGCTCGCGGGCGGCGGCATCCTGGGGCCTGCTCCATCACGTGTCCGGCGACGAAATCGTCGAGGTGGGCGCGCGCTTCGCCATCCGCTCGGGCGAGCAAATCGAGGTGGAGGACTGCGCGGCGCTGTCGCTGCGTTTCGCCTCGGGCACGGTCGGGACGTTCCACGCCGGCTACACCCTCGCCTTCAGCGGCTCCGGCTACCTGAACCGCACCGGTTACGACTCCTACCTCGGCTTCAACGGCCGGGCCGGGCGCGTCGTCTGGCCGGACCTCAATCCCAAGCTCTACGTCGAGTCGGCTCCCGCGACCCCGGGCGCCCCGGCGGGGCGCGAGGAATCCTTCCCCCTGCCCGAGTCATCCGCGTACGGTGGCACGTTCGGCGAGACGTTTTTCCGCCAGTTCATCGCCGCGACGCAGGGACGGGGCGCGCCGCCCACGCAGCTGGCGGATGCGTTACGGACCGCGCGGGTGATCGAGGCTGCGGAGGAATCCGCGCGCTCCGGCCGCTTCGTTACCGTCGCCTCCTGACGCCTCAGCTCGCCGGGGCCACGCCGGGCAGCCGGTCGACCAGCTCGCGCGCGATCGCCAGCGACGCCGTCGCCGCCGGACTCGGCGCATTCAGCACGTGCAGCGCACGGGGCCGCTGCTCCAGCCAGAAGTCCTGGATGAGCGTGCCGTCGACGTGCATGGCCTGCGCCCGCACCCCGGCGCCGCCCGGCGTGAGATCGGCGGCGGTGACCTCCGGGACGAGCCGATGAAGGGATTTGACGGCGAGCCGAGCGCGCGGCTGAGCGAGCGGACAATCTCGTGGCTGCACAGCGCGGGATAGCGCGCCATGAAGCGCCAGAGGCCGGGGAAAGTCAGCGCGTCCGCCAGATCCCGTATGGAGACGTCACCCCATGTGTATCCCTCGCGCGCGAGCGCGAGCACGGCATTGGGCCCGGCCTCGACGCCGCCTCCGATCATGCGCGTGAAGTGAACGCCGAGGAAAGGGAAGCGCGCGTCGGGCACCGGATAAATCAAGTGCCGCACCAGTCGCTGGGCCTCGGGCCGCAGGAGGAAGTACTCCCCGCGAAACGGCACAATGCGCACCGTCCGCGGAATGCCAGCCAGCTCCGCCACCCGGTCCGAGAACAGGCCGGCGCAGTTGATCAGGAAATCCGCCTCCCATTCGCCGGCCTCGGTGCCGACCACCCAGCCGCCGGCGGTTTCACGGATCGACGAGGCCTTGGCGCCGGTGCGCACGTCTCCGCCGGCCGACTCCACCTCGCGCCGCTGCGCGGCACAGACTCCCGCGTAGTCGACGATCCCCTCCTCCGGCACGTGCACCGCCGCCACGCCGGCGGCGTGTGGCTCAATCTCGCGCAGTTCGTCGGGGTTGAGCCGGCGAAGCCCGCGCAGTCCGTTACGCTGGCCCCGGTCCCAGAGCCGGTCCAGCGCCGGCAACTCCGCAGCGGACGTCGCCACGACCACCTTGCCGCAGATTTCGTGCGCGATCCCGTGCTCGCGGCAGAAGGCGGTCATCAGCCGCACGCCCGACACCGCCAGCCGCGCCTTGAGCGAGCCCGGCTGGTAGTAGAGCCCGGCGTGAAGCACGCCGCTGTTGTGCGTGCTCTGGTGCCGGCCCACCTCGTCCTCCTTCTCCAGGAGCACCACGGAGCGGGCCGGATCGCGACGCAGCAGCTCGCGGGCGACGGCGAGGCCGACGATCCCGCCGCCAATGATCAGGGTGCGCCGACTCATCCCTGCGGCGCGAGATCGATCCAGCGCCGCTGCGCCGAGGCCTCGAGCATGCCGACGCAGGCCGCGACGGCCGCCCGTCCGTCCGCCGCACTACCCACGACGCTCGGCCGCCCCTCGATCGCGTCGATGAACGCCGCCATCTGGTCGCGGTACGCCTGCATCCGCACGTCGGCGAACGCCGTGTCCGCCCCTTCGTGCTTCACCGGCGGCTGGCGGGACATCACCTGCCAGCCATTCGTCTCGTCCGACATCTTGAGTTCCGTGTACGCATCGAGGTCGATCAGGCCCGTCGTGCCGACGATCCGGAAGCGGAATTCCTCGCCCGGGGGGACGAGGGCGCCGGCAGGGCGCGGCTCGAGTAGAGCGAACCGATCGCGCCCGACGAGAGCGCAAAGAGACCGATCGTGGTGTCCTCGACCGGGATGTCCGGCAGGAACGTGCGCGAGAAGGCCGTCACCGTCACGATCTCCGCCCCCGTGAACCAGCGGATCATGTCGAGCCCGTGCGGGGAGCTGTTGAGCAGGTGGGCCCGGCTGCGCGGGTCGTTCCACCAGGCCCAGTTGCCGCCGAAACCACCGGCCTTGATCGTGCCGGCGTACATCGGCATCGAGATCTGGGCGGTGATCACGCACCCGATCGCGCCGGAGCGGATGAGCTCGTGGGCCTTGACGTTGTTGACGCGGAAGCGCTGCTGGTAGCCGACGGAGAGGTTCACCTTCGCCCGCGTGGTCGCCTCGATCATGCGGTCGCAATCCTCCGCCGACGTCGCGAGCGGCTTCTCGACGAGCACGTGCTTGCCCTGCGCCGCGGCGGCGAGGGTCTGGTCGACGTGGCAGTGGTGGGGCGTGGTCACGACCACCGCGTCGATGTCGCGGCGGCGCAGGAGCGCATCGTCGTCCGGCTCGCAGGCAATGTGGTAGCGTTCAGCGAGGCCGGGGGCGCGGGAACCGCCGGTGACGGCGACGACCTCGGCGTTGGGGAGGCGACGGATCGCCTCGATGTGGGTCCGGCCCATGAAGCCGGAGCCGAGGATGCCAAAGCGGAATTTGTTCATTGGGGTGAAAGGAAGGGGAAGGGTCGGGCGGGCTGGCGGACTCAGACGCGGCCGATCGGCTCGGGCACGGACACGCCGAGCTCGGCGGCGATTTCGCCGAGGCGGTTCCAGAGCTTGACCGGCACCGGGATGCCCGAGCGCAGCCGCTCGGCCTCGCGGCGCCACTCCAGTTCGCCGGCGACGAGAACCTCGTCGTAGCCGAGCGCAGGCTCCGACGCCTTGACGAGGCCGGCGAGGCGGTCCATGCGCGCCTCGAATTCGCCCGGCGGGAGGAAGCGCTTCGGGTCAATCGCGATGAAACTGTGGCTGATGCCGAGCGGGTCCCCGCCGGTGCGGTACACCGGCAATTCGGTGGTCATCGCCCCGCCGCTCAGCCCGGCGCAGAGGATCTCGATCATCGTCGCCAGCGCCGTGCCCTTGTAGCCGCCCGTCGGGGTCGGCTTGCCGCGCTGCGCCGCCGCGGTGTCGGAGGTCGGCTCACCATCGGCGTCGAGGAAGCCCCACTCGCGCGGGATGGTCGGCTGGTTGAGGTTCGAGGCGTGGACGAGCTTGCCCAGCGCCACGGTCGTCGTGGCCATGTCGAGCATCCACTTGCCCCGCCCGCCCGCGCCGGGCACCGCGACGCAAAGCGGGTTGGTGCCGAGGATCGGGGTGCGGCCCTGCCACGGCGCGACCGCCGGGCAGGCGTTGCTCATGACGATCGCGATGAACCCCTCGCGCGCGAGTTTCTCGCCCCACCAGGCCCCGGCACCGAAGTGATTCGAGTGGTTCGCCACGACCACCGCCACGCCCAGCGCCCGGGCGATCCGGATCGCATGGTCGGTGCAACGGTCCGACACCACTTGGCCAAGGCCGTTCTCCCCGTTGTACCGCAGGCACACGCCGTCCTCACGCTCAACGTGGCCGCTCGCCGGCACATTGATGCCGCCGGCGCGCAGTTGCTGGATGTACGTCGAGAGCATCTGGATGCCGTGCGAGTCGACGCCCCGCAGGTTGGCCGCGACGAGTGAGTCGGCGACCACGCGGGGGG
>Ga0194124_10004044_pt1 | contig 14743 bp, 22 predicted proteins | sample TA2KigCas0mmetaG_FD_148605 | JGI IMG/M metagenome (GOLD analysis project Ga0194124, IMG submission 148605) | Freshwater microbial communities from Lake Tanganyika, Tanzania - TA2015031 Kigoma Deep Cast 0m | ecosystem: Environmental > Aquatic > Freshwater > Lake | place: Tanzania: Lake...
ATGAAAATCCTTGTCGTGCAGGGGTTGGTAGGGGCCCTGCTTCAGCTCAAACAGAACCGAGGCGGGCTGCAGAGCGACAAGGGTGTGAAACAGGCCTTCTGCCAGCTCCACGCCCCGCACCGGACCATGAGCATTGAGGGTCAGCGACTGCCGGAGCTGCCCATCAGCATCAAACACCAACAGACCGATTGCCCCCTGCAGCACCACAAAGCATTCGAACCCCTGCCCTGCAGCCTCACGGCAGTGGCGATGGGGTCTGACATAGGTACCTGGCTGGAGAACATTCAGAAACCGCTGAACAGCATCCTGCTCTTGATGGAAGTTGAAGTTGCAGCGGAGGCGAGGGCGCAAGAGGGCCTGCTCAGCCAGCTGATCAAACAGGGTCTGATCAATGGGCCGCAGATCAGGACGGTGCATCACTCGGAGCTACTGGTTCCGGTTATAGGGAGCTCAGTCAGAGCGGGACAGGCCCTGGCTCGCGCGGGTGCGGTAACGCCGAGAAAAACGGCTGCTCAAACCGACCGCCAGGGGTTCGGGCAGCGACATCGCCAAAGCCGCCATGACTTTGTTGATGAGACCTGGCACCACCACCACTCGGGATCCGTCGAGGGCCTTGAGGGCACGATCAGCCACCTGCGCCGACTCCATCCAAAACAAGGCCGGTAACCGGCGCATCCGCTCTTCAACCCCCAGCACCGCATGGAATTCGGTGTGCACGTAGCCGGGGCAGAGCACCATCACCCGAATGCCCAAGCTGCGGTTCTCAGCAGCCAGCGACTGCGACAAACGAATCAGATAGGCCTTGGAAGCGCTGTACAAACAGCTGCCTGGAAGCCCGGGGATCAGACCCGCCAGCGAGGCCACGTTGAGAATGCGCCCCTGCTGCGCAGCCTGCATCCCCGGAAGCACTGCCTGCATCAACTGGGTGGGAACCTCCACCATCAACTGCAGCATGCGCTGAACCTCAGGCCAGGTCGCCTGCTGAAAGCCTCCGCGCAGCCCAAACCCGGCGTTGTTGACGAGGGTGTGCACCACCAGCTGCCGGGCCGCCAGCTCGGCCAGAAGCTGTTGCACCGCCTCTGGGGTAGCCAGATCGAGGGCGATCACCTCCACCCTGATGCCATGGGCGGCCAGGAGACACGTCGCTAAGTCGGTTAATCGCTCCAGGCGTCGGGCCACCAGCACCAAGGGCCTGCCCTCCGCCGCGAGGCCCCTGGCCAGGGCCGCCCCAATTCCACTCGAGGCGCCGGTGATCAGGCTGCAGGCTGTCGACTCACTCATAGAGCCAGTCGTAGGACTCGATGGTGTCTTGAGAACTGGTAACGGAAGGTCGCGCCAGGGATGAACGCAGGCTCAGCAGCAGCACCGTGACTTCAACGCCCAGGGCCAGCAGGAGACAGGTCATGGCCACGGCAGCGGCGATGGCCTGGGGGTGGGCAAACACGGCAAAGGCTTGATCCATCTCGCTTACAGCACGGTGACAACCCACCCCTAGCCAGGGCTCGGAGCGCGAGCCATGGAAATCAGCACGAAAAGGCCTTAAGATTGGCTTCAGGTTTGAAGGCCACGGGTGAACGAAAACAATCCTGTTCTGCACTCGATGCGCCATGAGCTCGGCGAGCTCGAGCGCCGTTATGGCCATAGCCCCAACGATTTCAATCGCTATCAGCTCGTCCGCCACGAGCAGCGCCTGGCCCAATGGGTTCCTTCTGAGCAGCTGCGCGCCTCGGCCTGATGCGGGTTCTGCCGCTCCATCTGCCCGCCGGCGCGGATGTGCGCCGCAGCCTTGAAGAGATTGCTCAGCAAGAGGCATCCGAGGGGTTCGTGCTGAGCGTGGTGGGCAATCTCCAAACAGCAGCCTTTGCTTGCCCCGGACAAAGCGGCCCCACAACCCTGACCGGGGAGCTCGAGATCATCACGCTGCAGGGAACCCTCTCACCCCAGGGTGTCCACCTGCATCTGAGCTTTTCCGATAGGGAGTGTCAGGTCTGGGGGGGACACCTGGAGCACGGCAGTCTGGTGCTGAAAGGCGCCGATGTGCTGGTGGGGTTCCTCCAGGATGCGCCTCCATCACAGGCCAGCCGCTCGCAAGAGGTCAACCGCGTATCCATTGCGGTGGCCGAACACTGCCCCTGGTCAGCGCGTGCCCTGCGGATGCTCCGCAGCCTCGACATCGCTTTCGAGCTGGTGCAAGCCGAGGGCGACCTCCCGCAGATCTGGATCGATGGCACCCTGATCGGTGGCTATGACGCCCTGGCGGACTGGCATGGAAGCGGAAAACTGAACCGACTGCGGCGTGGTGTCTGAGGGCCGCTGGCGATTGGAAACCCAAGCCGGCTGTCAACTGGTGATCGCTGGCTATCCCCCCTTCAGCTACGACGCACGCGGGGGCGGCGGACTCAGCCCCGCTCGGCCCGACCCTGACGCCAGCTCCAACACCTTGCCCCTGGACTTCCCAGCCCAGGACCTGATGATTCCGCCCATGGATTCATCCCGTGCCCGATTTCTGGGCTTACCGCTGCCGCCGGGGCTGAGCATCCAGATCCAGCCAGACAGGCTCGCGGGGGAACTCAATCCGCACACCCATGAGCTCACATTGCAGTTTCGAGCTCGCTTTCGCTTCACCCTGGGTTCAGCTGACCATCCCCTCTACCAAGCCTCTGATCTTCTGGTGAACACCCAGCTCACCAGCGGTGAAGTGTGCAGCCGGCGCCACACCCGTGTTGGCCAGCCCCTCAACCCTGATGGCCTCGCCACCCTGGTGGGAACAGCCACCATCGAGCCCTGCAGCGATGCCTGGCTCAATCGCTTTTTGGGCTTACCGGATGAAGCGCTGGCGGTCATGCATCTGAGGCTGCAACGGGTCTGATGCGGCACTTGGTTCGGGAGTTGCGCGCCACGCTGCTACTGCCCCTGGCGATCCTGCTCATTCCCTGGGGCCAAGAAGCGATCGACCAGCTTCTGTTCGGTGGGGCTTGGAACCTGCCGATGCAACCCGGTGGATCCATCACCGGAGTCTTCACGGCCCCCTTCAGCCATGGCGACTGGGGCCATCTCCTGGGCAACAGCCTGGTTTTTGTTCCCCTGTCCTGGCTGGTCCTGCTCAAGAGCAGGAAGGACTACCTGGCCGTGTGGATCGGTGTCTTGGCGATGGCGATTCCGGTCTGGCTGTGGTGGCCCAGAGGGAGTCATGGGCTCTCGGGTGTGGTCTACGGGTTGCTGGGCTATCTGCTCTGGATCGGTTGGCTGGAGAAACGTCCCAGCACCGTGGTGCTGTCCGTGGTGGTGCTGATCACCTACGGAGGCGTCCTGCCGAGCCTGCTGCCGTTCTTTTCACCGGCAGGAGTCAGCTGGATCGGCCACGCCAGCGGCTTTGCCGGCGGCGTGTTGGCCGCCTATGCCATGGCGCGGCAATCGAGATAAACAGGTCAGCATGGAGCCGGATCAGGGCAGGAATTTCACGATGCGGGCATGGGGCGCTGCAATCGGTGTGGTCCTTCAGCTGTCAGCCACCCCGGTGCAGGCTCAGCCCTGGGCACCGGGCCAGGAACCACCACCGGCGGCACCTGTTGTTCAACCCAGTGAAGCGAAGGCCCTGGAAACCCTGAGACTGGAATCCAAGGGTCCCGACGGTCGCAAGCGCTATCTGAAGGCCGCCCACGAGCTGCTGCATCGCTACTGGGGAACGAAAGGGAAGCCCGAGCTGTTGTTCGCCGGTGACCAGGCCTCGGGCTGTGGCGTGAAGACCGTGGTGCATCCCATGGCCTTTTATTGCCCCTCGAGCAATCAGATCGCGATGGCCCTGGATCTGCGTCAGAGCGTTCGCTCCGCCAAGGGGCTGTCAGAGCAGGATCTTCTGTTGCTCGACTTTGCTGTACTGGCCCACGAATGGGGGCACCACGTCAACCGAGAGAAAGGCCGGGGGCCCTACGGCGGAGGCATGGGGCTCACGGTGAAACAGGAGGAACTTGCTGCCGATTGGCGCACAGGGGTGGTGCTGGGTTGGCTCCTGAATGCCAAGGCTCTGGGGGTGGAGCGATTCACACAGACCGCCAATCTGATGTTTGAGATGGGCGATTACGAGCGCATCTCGCACCAACACCACGGCTATCCCAAAGATCGCTTTCAAGCACTGACCAAAGGATTGAGCAGCCAGATCAGCCCCGGGCAACAACTTGGTGACTGGCACGTCGACACCACGGAGACGTTCAGTCGTGCCTTGCCGCCGGAGCCAGAGGATTCCCTTCTCGGAACCCGCCGCTACGAGGTTCAGCGCTTTGAAATTGAGCGGGGACAGCAAATCGCCACCAACCTGCTCGGGGGGTTGCTGGGTGCCGCCAGTTGCATCTGGGGAAGTCAGGATCAATGCCTGGGCATGGCGATGCAGCAAGGCAAAGGGCGGGCCGATGGGCGCTACACCCAACGTCAGCTCATCCTCTGGTGCCCATCTGGACGTTTCGATGTGAGTGCGGATGACTTTGACCCCCAAGCCATCAGCAGGGATGGCAAGGGTCAGGCCGCTGTGCTGGCCGCGCGGGACTGCGCCCCTAAGCCTTGATCGGCGTCCTGCGAGCCTGAAGCAGAGCAGCAACAAACTCGCGCCGCTTGAAGCGGGTCCAGACGTCGGCCTCCACAAAGCACGGTCGTTGCTGATAGCGCTGCCACCACTGCTGAAGGTCAGGTCGGCTCAGGAGACCTTGCTCCCCTGACATCTCTAGACGAGAGACGAGAACCGCCAACACCACATCAGCACTGCTGAGGCGGCTGCCAAAGAGCCAGCCCCCCGCCACCACGGGCGGCAAGCTGGCGAGATAGGAGGCGACCTGAGCACGTTGCTCGCTGAGAACCTCGGCGGCAGGCCGATCGCGGAACACGGCGAGGCGGGCGCGATTCTGCTCCTGCTTGGCCTTGAGAACGGTCGCTTGCTCGGGGAACCGCTGTTCCTCATGCTCCAGCGAGCGGTTGATGCCCGTCAGCATGCGCACCACGACGAGTTTGAACCAGGGCCGCGTGCTCAGCACCTTGCTGAAAGTCAGATCCTCAATGGAAAGCGCATAGTGGCCGGCCACAGCCTCCGCAATCCCCGCCCTGAACGCCAGGTCGGAATCTGCCCAGGGATGAAGAGCCTGCTCAGCCGCAAAAGCAAGAATCTCAGAGCTATCCGTCAGCAACAGATCCGGCCCCCGCAGCGTCGGGACCGTCAGGTGCGGATTCAGGAGTCGATAGGTGGGGGAGAGCTGCTGCTTGGCGACATGGATGTCCAGCAGGCGGCTGATGAAGGGCACGCCAGCCTCAGTCAGGGCCAAACGAGCAACCATCGAGTAATACGACGGTGCGGCGTGAAACAGCTCCAGATCGCGCATTGGGGGTCTCTCAGTGCAGCGCCAGGAGCAGCTCAAGTTGCAGTTTGTCCGCCAGGAGCGGATCGATCGAGCGGAACTGCGTTAAGGCCCGCAGCCGTTGATGGGGTTGCAGCTGGCAAAGATCAGCAAACGCCAGCTCGAGGCAGCGTTGATCCAACTCAGGATTCACAGAGGCTCTCCAGCCAGTGGATCGAACCGTGACGGCCACAGCGCAGCCAGAGATCGGGGCCAGATCCGGATCTAGCCCTTTCAACCTTGCAGGCTCTTCAGCTCTTCATCCTGGCGGTGCTGCAGCCAGGCCTGTTGCAGATCAACCCGGGTGATTTTGTAGCCCAGTTGCCGTGCCTGCAGAATCAGGGCGTTGGCATCGCGGCAGCCACGCAGGGCCAGCCGCAGAGAGGGACGCGCTTCAGCCTCGACCACCAGGCGCTCCAGTTCCTGCCAGCTCATCAAAAGCACCCGGGCTTCGAACCATGGCAGAGCCGAAGGGTGTGCACCAGGGGTGTGCGCGCGAGTCTCGCGAGCCTCCTGAGGCTCAGCTGGCGCAGCGCTGTGGTGATCGGGCCTTGAGCGTGGATTGGTTCACGACAATCGAACAGGTGCTGCCCCGACATGAGATTGGCAAGAGGGGCGATCCGATCGGGGGGCTGGCGGCAAGGTTTTGCAACGAGCTGTGTCGAGGGGTATCGCTGAGGCTGGGAGATCCTTTAGCAACGAAACCAAGCCACCAGCGGGCGATGGGCTTCTTTGTTCAGCTGACTGAAGCCATCGCCGAGCGGCATTCGCTTTTGGTGACCGGGCTGGACCCGAACCCGGAGATGCTCCAGAGCTGGGCGCAGCGCCGGGGCATGGGCAACCGCTCGTTTCTCAGCCAAGCCCGCCATTGGATCAAAGCCGTTGTTGAGGAGACCAGCCCCCACGTCTGCGCCATCAAAGCGAGCCTCGGCTTCTATCAGGCCCTCGGCCCTCTGGGGTTGGAATTGTTGCTCGAAGTGCGCGATCTGGTGCCCCGTGAGCTGCCCCTGATCATTGATGCCAAACATGGCGACCTGAACTCGTCCACCGCACTGGCTCACTACCTCTTCCGCGACCTGGCCGTCGACGCCGTCACCCTGTCACCCCTGGCCGGTCAGGACATTGCCGCACCGTTCCTGCTCTACCGAGACAAAGCGGTGGTGATTACCTGCCGCAGCTCCAATCCAGCGGCCAAACGGATTCAGTACCACCCCAACGACAACGATCCCCTGTTCCTCCAGATCGTGCGCGAGAGCCAGCTCTGGGGAACACCGGATCAGGTGCTCCTGGAAGTGGGCACCAGCGATCCCAAAGTGCTCTCGCAAGTGCGCCAGGCAGCACCGGAGCGCGTGTTGATGCTGCGCTCGATCTGGAGCGAGGAGGAGCGCGTCGACGGACTACTGGAGGCAGGCCTCAGCGATTCAGCCGACGGATTGCTGATCCCCATGCCACAGAACCTTCTCGTTGAAGACGATCTGGCGGAGCAGGCGGCAGCACTCAAAGGACGGATCAACCGCCGTCGTCAGAGCTGGCTTGATCAGCACCCTCCCGGTGAGGCTGATCGCTGCGAACTCTGGCTCGCGCGATCAGAGACAGAGGAGAGCCAGGAAACGGACCCCCTCGATTCCTTGATCGTGGAGCTGTTTGACATCGGCTGCCTGCTGTTTGGCGAGTATGTGCAGGCCTCAGGCGCCGTGTTCAACTACTACATCGACCTCAGGCAGATCATCTCCGATCCCAACCTGTTCCATCGGGTGCTGCATGGCTACGCCAGCCTGATGGAGGGCCTGAACTTCGAACGGATTGCGGGCATTCCCTACGGAGCCTTGCCAACGGCAACGGGGTTGGCCCTCCAGCTCCACAGACCCTTGATCTATCCCCGCAAAGAGGTGAAAGCCCACGGTGCGAGGCGTCTGATCGAGGGGGACTTCCAGGAGGGGGATCAAGTGGTCGTCGTCGACGACATCCTGATCAGCGGTGGCAGTGTGCTCGAAGGGATTGCCAAGCTGGAGCGCTCTGGACTGGTGGTCAACGACGTGGTGGTCTTTATCGATCACGGTGGTCAGCGGGATCGCAGCGCCCGGGAGCGACTGAAGGCCAAGGGCTACCAGGTGCATGCAGTGATGGATATCGAACGCATCACCAACGCCCTGCTGGCCGCCGGTCGCCTGACGGAAGAACAGGCTCAGGTGCTGGGATAGAGCCATGAGACCTAGACAACGCCGCAGGCTGGCGATCAGCCTGGGAGGAAGCCTGAGCTTGCTTCTCTCCCTCACCCTGTTGGCCTGCCAGCGACCAAAACCCCCTGAACCCTCCACCACCCCAGCAGACGCCCCTCAGGGCAAGTCGGATCGGAGCAGGAGCAGGGAAGAACTTCTGCAGCAGCGCGACACCTTGATCCAGGAGGCAGAGGAGCTCTTCAACAGAGGTGAGAACGATCTTGGCTGCGATCGGGTGAACAAAGCCGATGCCTTGAGTCGATCGCTCTCCGTGGCCACGACCAGTGCCCAAGAGCAGTTCAGCGCAGCCTGCAGCGCGCCGTGAAGGCGTCTGCGGCAGCGATGATCCAGGTCAGGGATCTGAGCAAAACCTTCCGTGTTGCGGAGAAGCAGCCCGGGCTTCAGGGAACGCTGCGGCATCTTCTGCTGCGACGTCATCGGGATGTCGAAGCGGTGAGCGGTCTCAACTTCAGCATTGAGGAGGGGGAGATGGTGGGTTTCCTGGGACCGAACGGGGCTGGCAAAACCACCACCTTGAAAATGCTCAGCGGCTTGATTCACCCCTCAGCAGGCGAGCTGTCCGTAGCGGGATATCAACCGGAACGTCGTCAATGCGGGTTCCTTGAACAGATCACTTTGGTGATGGGCAACAAACAGCAATTGATCTGGGACCTGCCACCGCTCGACTCCATCCGAGTGAACGCCGCGGTCTACGGCATCGACGCCATCGAAGCCAAACGTCGGGTTTCAGAACTGGCGGACATGCTGGAACTGGGGGAGGAATTGCATCGGCCAGTGCGCAAGCTCTCCCTCGGGCAGCGCATGAAAGCAGAACTGCTGGCGTCGCTGCTGCATCAGCCTCGGGTGCTGTTTCTCGATGAACCCACCCTTGGATTGGATGTGAGCGCCCAGGCACGGGTGCGTGATTTTTTGGCGGAATACAACCGACGTTTCGGTGCAACCGTGCTGTTGACCAGTCACTACATGGGTGACATCACCGCACTCTGTGAACGGGTGCTTCTGATCCATCAAGGTCAGTTATTTCACGACGGTGACCTTGAGGCTCTGACCAGCAAACTGGCTCCGTTTCGCCAGGTGCGACTGGAACTGCAGAGGGCCTATCCCATGGCTGCCTTCGAGGCCTACGGCACCGTTGAATCCCATCAGGAGCATCAGGTGATGCTCCTGATCAACCGAAACTGCCTCACGGAGACCGTGGCAGCGCTGCTCTCCAACTTCCCCGTGGTGGATCTGGAGGTGAACGATCCTCCGATTGAAGAGTTGATGCGCAGCCTGTTCAGTGCAGCGGCCACCTCCGCTCTGCCATGACCAGGAAACGACCCAGGCTGGTCCGAGCGGTGCGTATCGCCAAAGCGTTGCTGTCGACGCAATACGCCTACATGCTCGAATACCGAGCAGAGATTGCGCTGTGGGCCATCTCCGGAGTGCTACCCCTGATCATGCTTGGGGTCTGGCAGGGCAGTGGAGCGGCCACGCGCGCAGGCCTGAACCCACAACAGCTTAGTCACTACTTTGTGGCCGCATTTGTGGTGCGGCAATTCAGCGTGGTGTGGCTGATTCACGTGTTTGAAGAGGACACTCTGACGGGCAAGTTGTCGCCCTATCTGCTGCAACCGCTCCAACCGCTTTGGCGTTACTTCTGCGCACACCTCGCCGAACAGGCGACGCGGATTCCTTTTGTGGGCTTCCTGCTAATCGGACTGGCCACGATCAACCCTGATTTGCTCTGGAGGCCATCAGCCGGGGAGCTGCTCTGGGGAATTGCCGCTCTCTGGAGTGCCTTCATTCTTCGGTTTTTGCTGCAAACCCTCGCGGCAATGCTCTGTTTCTGGAGTGAGCGCGCCGCCGCCCTGGATCGACTCCTGCTCATTCCCTATCTGTTTTTGTCGGGGCTTGTGGCTCCTCTCGACACCTTTCCGGCCTCGATCAAGCGGATCGCCCTGGCGACCCCCTTCCCGGCGATGGTCGATTTTCCGGCTCGCCTGTTGTCAGGCCTACCGGTGGATTTGGGCGGCGGATTGTTGAGCTTGCTGATCTGGTGCCTGATCCTTGCTCCGCTGTGCTGGTGGGGATGGCATCAAGGGGTGCGTCGCTACGGGGCCATGGGGGCATGAGGCGCTCTCGCACCCTCGCCACCGTGCTGCAGTTCTGGCGCAGCTCCCTGGAAGCGGAAAGTGAATACCAGCTGAATCTTCTGCTCGAATGCCTGGCAGTCGCTGGCAATCTGGGCGGCAGTGTCTTCGTGTTGGCGCTGCTCTTTTCGGGTCAGTCGACGCTGGGGGGCTGGCGCTGGGATGAAGCGCTGATCGTGTTGGGCCTCTACACCCTGCTGGATGGCTTCACGAGCTGCCTGCTGCAGCCAAACCTGAGCAAGATCGTCAACCACGTTCAGCAGGGAACCCTCGATTTCATCCTGCTCAAACCGGTAGACACCCAGCTTTGGCTCTCCTTGCGCTGTTTGTCCCCCTGGGGCTGCCCAGCACTGGTGGCCGGTTGCGTGCTGGTGGTTCTTGGGCTGCAGCGCAGTGCAACGGTGATCCAAGCAGAGTCGATTGTGCTGGGGGCAGCCCTGCTCCTCAGCGGAGCCGCGATTCTCTACAGCCTCTGGTTTTCGCTGGCGGCGCTCTCGATTTGGTTCGTGAAGGTCTGGAATGCAACGGAGGTACTCCGCTACACCCTTGTAGCTGGTCGCTATCCGGTGAGTGCCTACCCACCCGCCCTACGCCTGGTGTTTGTGTTTGTGCTCCCGGTGGCATTCATGACCACCGTTCCATCCCAGGCCCTGCTGGGGCAGGGGACTTGGCAGTGGGCGATCGGCTCGGTGCTGATGGCGGCGGGGAGCCTGCTGGCGAGTCGCTGGTTTTGGCGCTTTGCCCTGCGGCACTACACATCGGCGAGTAGTTAAACGCCCCAGACCTTGCATACCCTACACAGTATGAGTAGGATCTCGTGAAGGTCCCAAGAGCAGATTGGCTTGGCCAGCGAACGCCATCAGGTCATCCTCAGCGAAAGCGCGGCGGGCTGGGTGCGCGACTTCTCGATAGAGCAGCGGCATTCGATCTCGAAAGCCATTGCCATCCTTGTTGAGGAGTCGATTCAACGACGTTCACTCTCCCGCGAGAGCGAGGGTTTAGAGGGCCTCGTGGAGGCCCCGTCGAATGGCGACTTTGGTCAGTTTCTGCGGGAGAAGTTCGCGATGGACTTCGCCATCTGGCTGCGCACACAACGCGGGTAGTCCCTACACAGATGTCTCACGCTCTGACCCCTCCTTCCCGATCAGCCGTCAGGCTGGAGACCTGCGCTCAGCTAGTGCTCTGGCTCGATGCCCGTTTCGGACCAGAGACCAACGCAGATAGCGCTCCGAGTGATCGCCTCGGAAGGCATGCCGGCCGATTGATCGCCCATGACCTCGTCGAGTCCAAGACTCAACAACAGGGAATGGTGGATGTCTTCGCCGCCATGCACAGCTGCATTGACGACTGGCTCTCAATGTCTCCTGTGCCAACAGACGAACGCCGGCTGATCAAACGCCGGGCGGTTCGAGCGGGGGTGATCCAATGCTGGAAAGTCGCCGCTGCACTACGGCCCGATGAGCCCTGCTACCTGGAACGCATCGAAGAAACCTGTGCCGCGGTCATGGTGGCGGAGTTGGCCGAAGACCAGCTCGGGGCCTGAGCACTAGTCAACGAAGCGCTTGTAAAGCCAGCGCACAAATGCCCCCACCAGCGGAACTGGAGCAAAGGTGGGCCCAACAAAGTCGAAGTAATCGCGGTGATCGACGATCCGTCCCTCGCCGTTCAGGAGCAGACGGGTGACACCGGGATAGATGAACTCAATGCCCTTGATCTTGAGCCCCATCGTCCATTCAACGAAGGCCGTTTGGCCGTTGATGACCACGGCATGGGGGGCGAGATAGACGTCATCACATCGCTTCACGAGCCCGTCTTGGGCCTCGAGGTAGGCCTGAAGGCCATCCCGCGATTGGGTCGGATCCTCGAAATGAACATCCGTTGCGTACACGGCCTTCCACTGCTCATGGCTGGGGGCCGGGGTGCCATAGGGCTTGGTGAAGAGCTCTCGCAGGGACTGCTCCGTGAGGGGCAGCTGAAATCCAGAGTTGGAGGCAGTCACAGCGCGAGGCTCAAGACGATTCATCCTGGCGTCCGGGGAGGGGCACTGTCGGGATGGAGCTGGAGGTAGCGATCAACAGAGAGCGGCTTGAGCTGCCTGTAGCCAACCGGCAACCAGAGATCTCCTTGCTGCGCGTTGTAATGGATCTCCCAGTGGTAAAGACCTACCACCGCACGAGGGTCCTCCCGTATCAAGGAGGCATACAGCAACACGGCGTCGCCGTAATGATCGCTGTTGTTGTAGCCCCAGAGACCTCGGCGAATGTTCTTCAGTCCTCCGCGGCGTACGAGGTAGCGAGCGGCCGCCTGAATGGCGTCGTGAGGATTGCGAATGTCGCCGCGACCGATGCCGCGCTCCGCCCAGGTGGTGGGAAGGAATTGCATGGGGCCTTGGGCATTCGCCACCGAGACCCCATCGATGCGCCCCATGCCTGTTTCCACCAGGTTCACAGCCGCCAACACCTCCCAGGCAATGCCCGTGGCTGCTTCCGCCTTGCGGTAGTGGGCCAGCAGGGAGTCCAGCGGCTGAGGCTGGATGATGCGCCAGGCCGGCACCTGGGTCGGCTTGGTCTTACTCATGGACAGAAAAGCCCTGCGCGCTGCCAGGTGTCGTTCAGCCACCGATCGCCAGCGCGCAGGCATGTGGCGCAAGACCGCGGCACTGCGCTGGGAATCTGAAGAGAGCACCCGATAGATCACCTGCTGCCGGTGGGCCAACTCGGGGAGCGCAGCGGCAGAGGTGCTGGGTTCACGAAGGGCCCCCTCCAGCTCAGCCAACAGAAGCGCCGTACGCCGAGGATCCCTCGGAACCGTCGGATAGCGCCGTTGCGCACTGGTGGGCACTGCGGAGAGCAAAGTCTGCCGCTGGAGGGGGGAACAGGCCGCGGAGGTAGCCATGCCTGCCCCAAGCAGCGAGAGGGCGAGAAGGAAACCGGCTGAACGTTTCACCACGCGACTAGGTGCTCGAGATCCCCAGACTGCAGCCAGCTGCACCATGGCAATGGCCGTTCTGGTTCTCGAGGAGTCACAACGCCGCAAATGGGACAGTGCCGATGATCTGCTGTTTTACGCGGAACCACGCTTCGTTCATCACCTCGATGAGAGCTTTCGCCAGCGCCTGACGCAGCTCTATGCAGAGCGGATTCCCCAGGGCGCCGTGGTGTTGGACCTGATGTCCAGCTGGGTGTCTCACCTTCCGGAACCAGGGGTTTACGAGCGGGTGATTGGCCATGGGCTGAACGAGAAGGAACTGGCGGCCAATCCGCGGCTGGATAGCTACTGGCTCCAAAACCTGAACAGCAATCAAGAGCTTCCACTACCCGACGCGATGGTGGATGCCACGCTGATCGTGGCTGGCTGGCAATACCTGCAATACCCGGAAGCCATCGCCGCAGAGCTGCTGCGGCTGACGAAACCTGGTGGCCAGGTGATCGTGGCCTTCAGCAATCGGATGTTCTTCACGAAAGCCCCCCTGATCTGGACTGACGGCAGCGATGAGGACCATCTCAGTTATGTAGCCGCAGTGCTTCAGGCTCAGGGCTGGGGAGAACCTGAGCTGATCCGTGAAACGACGCGGGCAGCCGGGCTGATGGGGATGCTGGGACAGAGTGGAGATCCCTTCTTTGCTGTGATCAGCAAAAAGGATCAAGCAGCCAGGTCTTCGTCGTAGCGCTCCCACTGAGCGGGGTGGCGTGAGGGAGTCTGGGCGGCCAGCAACGGCTGTTCCGCGAGAACGGCCAAGGCGCGCCTGGCCCGACGTTGCAGGCGGCGGCGATGGATACGAAGCGCCCGCACAGCGAAGAACGCGATGCTGAGATAAAGCAGCACTAGAGCTGCATTGGCAAGAGCCACAACCATCCCTGCTCTCCCTGAAAGTTGGTGTATGAGAGCCGATCGGGCCCGACTTGGCCAGAAATCGCCCAAATCTGTGCCGATTTGCGTCTGAACTGCGGACTCCAGTAGCCAGGAGCCCACTCCCACGGGCCCCACTCGCGTAGGTTGAACGACGGAGCCCTCCTCGCACCACCTGTGCTGCTGGACAGGGCGAGATCCTCAGCACAGAGCCCGCCCATGTCTGACAGCCAAGGCCTCACCATTGGCGAGCTTGAGTCGAAATATTTCCTCTACCGCAAAGCTCTCAAGCAGTTGCTCCTGGAAGGGCGCTCGACGGCCGGCATCGAGAAGACCCTCTGCTGGAGCCGCTTGGAAACCCTCCACAACTGCCTGCCCCGGCAATACAAGTCGCCCGATCAGATTCGCTACCAGCTGCAACGGGAAATCCAGCGGGAAATCAGCGCCAGCTGAAGGGAGCACCAACACGCCCCCACAAGCGCGCTAGTGCCTCTCGCGGCGCTGACCTCAGTGGGATCTCACCGCGGTGAAATGTGGGAACGTGAACGGGTTGCGGATGGGTCTGGACGATGACAGCACCCTCTGAAGCCGATCCAGGCGCCTCCGAAGATCCAAAGCTCCGCACGATTGCCGAAGCGTTCCACGGGCCCGGTGCCATCCGGCAGATTCGTGCTTTGGGCAACGGGAACGTCAATGACACCTATCTGGTGCAGACCAGCACGGACTCCTTCGTGCTGCAACGGCTGAACACCAGCGTGTTCGCCAACCCGGAGCAGGTGATGGGGAACCTGCAGGTGCTCGGGGAGCATGTGCAGCCGAAGCTGGAGCAGTCTTCAGAAGGGGCTGATTTCAGCCGATGGGAGCTCCCTCGGGTGATCCCTCCCCAATCCGGTGCTGTGCTGTGGCACTGCTGCCCTGAAGGTGGTTTCTGGCGCTGCACCAGCTTCGTCGCCAACGCCTGCAGCATCGATCGGATTGAGCATGCGCAGCAGGCCCTGCAGGTGGGAGCTGGCCTTGGACGCTTTCACCGCCTGATCCACGACATTCCCTGCGAGGAGCTCCACGACACCCTGGAGGGATTTCATGTCACTCCGCGGTATCTCGACCTGTATCACCAGGCTCTGGTGCGCAGCTCAGCCAAACC
>Ga0194124_10004045_pt1 | contig 14743 bp, 10 predicted proteins | sample TA2KigCas0mmetaG_FD_148605 | JGI IMG/M metagenome (GOLD analysis project Ga0194124, IMG submission 148605) | Freshwater microbial communities from Lake Tanganyika, Tanzania - TA2015031 Kigoma Deep Cast 0m | ecosystem: Environmental > Aquatic > Freshwater > Lake | place: Tanzania: Lake...
GGGGGACAAAGGGTTGGTTCTGCAACATTTGCTGCTACAACTACGACCCTTACGCAGCGAGCTGAGGCAATTGATGCTGGCCTAGCTGTTGGCGGTGCTGTGCTCTTCGAAGTTGGTAATGCCAGGTATCTCTTCGTACAAGGCGGGGCAGCTGGTAGCGGTACAGCAAACGATTTGGTTGTTGAATTGAATGTAGGCGGGTTCGCCGCTAGCGGAGCAGGAATTGTTTTCACCAACAATTCAGCCATTCAAATTAAGAGTACCAACAACGCTAACCTCTGAAGATAATCTAATCTTTTCAAGCCCCGCCAATAGGTGGGGCTTTTTTGTACATACTAAGAACACAAGTAGAGTCTCGAGAGCTCGCCGATTCGCTCAGCAATAGCCCAGTGAACACAAGCGAGGGGCAGGCGGATGAGTGGTTAGTACTTAATATCTAGCGGCTCGATTTCTCAGATTATGAGATTTCCACAGGCGAGATAAAAGCCAACCGTGATAAAATTCTTCTCTAAAGTGGGTCAGACAGTGCCTCGCCAGGCACTTATCGCGTTGATTGAACCCCGCTGCCCAAAGTGACAATGAAAGGAAGCCGTCTCCATAAGCTAATGCGGCGATGCTGCACATCCATCTACCGCAGCAGTGGCATTCAACAAGCGATTGGCAATGGAAAGAGACCTGAACAAGGAGCCCACCAGGAGCCACCTTGGAAGTTAGGGATTACTAAACAAGATTCTCTAGGCAAAAGCGCCTAACTTCAGGAGTTCGACATTCAGTCGGTGCTGCGGGCCTGATTTGATGGAGTCATCATGCTCTCAAAAACCTGACACAGGATGCACTCTTGGCCGTCGTTCGTATGCTGCGCAAGATCGCCACAACCCGATACACTATTTGAAAGATGGACAAAAGAGAGGCGGAATAGCCTCCGTCGCCCCTCCCTAAGGAAATTATAAAGAAGGACCTTGACCACGGTGTCAACTACTTACACGCCGGCCTATGTAATTAAAGCCATAAATCCATGGAGATCGGCGTTTTGGCGCCAGTTGTCTCGCGTCAATCCGTTGGCCGGTGGGCGATAAAAATGTTGGCCGGTCAGTCCTCAGGATCGGCACCAGGCGTCAATCAAGTTGACCGGTGGATCTTGTCCCGTGTTTGGAGCGTTGAACGTGGTGTCTCCTGGTTGATCACGTCTTGGTGCGTTGGGCTGCTTCCTGGCGCCGATGGCTTTCGCCGCTGATCTCCACGATCCGGCAGCGGTGCACCAACCGATCTACAGCCGCCACTGTCATTGAGCTGCTGGGGAAGATCTCCTCCCATGCCGTGAATGGCTGGTTGGATGTGATGAGCAGCGAACGCCGCTCATAGCGGTGCCAGATCAGCTCAAACAACACACTGCTCTCCTGCTCTTCGCGCCTGACGTAGCCAACGTCATCGATCAGCAGCAGCGGGTAGCGGTCCAGTCTCTCCAGCGCAGACGGCAGGCCGTACACGCTCCTTGCCTTCTGAAGCTCCTGCACCAGGGCTGTTGCGGCATAGAAGCGGCAGGGTTGATCCAAGGCGATCAGGGCCAGGGCGATGCCGATGGCGATGTGGGTTTTGCCCACTCCGCTGGGGCTATACAGCAACAGGTTCTCCCCGCGCTGCAGCCATTCGCTCTGGCGACTCAGCACCTCCAGCTCCTGCCAGCTCTCATGGCTGATGCGCTCTCCATGGTCGTAGTCAGCCAGGTCTTTGAGCCAGGGCAGCTGGGCAGCGCGCAATAGACGTTGCCGACGGGCCTGTTGCCGCTGGTCGGTCTCATGCTCACAAAGGGCAAAGAGGTACTGGCTGTGGCTCCAGCGCTCGGCCTCAGCTTGCGAGGTGGCAAGGCTCTGCCAGTGGCTGCGGAACTGTCCCAGCCTGAGTTGGCGCAGCAGCATCGGCAGGGCCGCCTCGACCGCTGCTGGCCGTGGCATGGAGAAGGAGGTCGTCATAGCTCGCAAGGGCGTGTTGATCGATGCGTTGCGGTGGGAGCGGGCGATGGGGAGGCAGACGGAAACGTTTCTGCAGCTCCGGTAGCGACAGTCGGCCGCGTTGATGGGCGCGCTGCAGCCACTGCAGAACCGGCTCGTAACTGACCAGCCGGCAGCCCACGTACAGGGCCTCCACGATCAGCCGCGCAGCGGCGTCGCGATCGCCGTTGCTGCGCAGCTGCTGCCACAGCTCCCACCAGGGCTCATCCGGAAACAGCTCACGGCGGTAACGGCAATGCAGCAGCGCTCTGGGCTTGCGCCGGAGCGCATCGATCAGATGATCCAGATCAATCGACCAGGCTCGGCCATGGCGCTCGCGCTCGTCGCCATGCACCCGCGTCAGTTCGCATGCGAGCTTGCGGCCCAGCAGGATCTGCAGCCGATCGTGGTGGATCCGCACCGTCACCTGCCGGCCGATCAAGGTCGGCGGCACCGAGTAGACGACTTTTCGCACCTCGATCGTGCTGGTGCGCCGCACCTTGATCTGCTCGATGTCGTAGTCGACAAAGCGGTAGGGCGGCAACGGCCTCAAGGTGTCCGACGACAATCTGGTTGAGGGGCCGCCTACCTAATTGTTGTCACACACTTTTGCTGCTGCTGGTGCTCGAGCAAGGTGATCGGCATCAGTGCCGGTTCCCGTTGCAGCAGCGGCTCCAGCAGGTTGTGCCAGACCTATTCCAAAGGTTCAGGGCGGGTGCGCCCGCGGGGTTGGCCAGCCTTGGGCTGGAGGACGTTGTTGTCGATGCGGCGTGCACTGCGCACTGAAATCCCAGCCGCTGCAGCAGCCGTTTCCTGACTGCTGCTGGCTCGTCGTTTGGCCATGTACAGGCTGCGTTGGTGGCTTGTCAGTGGTGCTGGCATCCCCCCTGGGCCCTGCGCATTGGCGTCAGGGTGTCCAGCACCGCTTTCAACCGGTCAACGAGCTGGTCGCCGACCGGTCAACTTCATTGTCGTCAAACACCAGTTTTAAGTATTGCCTTGAATCCAGTCCAAGTAAGTATTTGTGCTGTCCTGAGCCAAGCGGCCTTCAACGTCATTGCGGTTACCCTGAACTGCCCTGAGGTGTTTAGAGTGGGCTGATTGATGCTAAATTAGGGTTTTGCGGAGGCCTGCCTATCAGCTTGCCTAAGGGGGGCAAGTACCATTCCGCATATAGCAAAGTCAATTCCTGCTTATGATGTAGAACCGATATGCACAGATCCCGCTCAGCAGAAGAGCCAGCAAAGTCGCCATCTTTCCTGAGAAATATCTGATCAGCAGGCACATATGGTGTGGACTTAGGAATAGAGTTGATTGACAAGAGCAATCAATCCGCTTAGCACTAATCTCTAGAGACCTAATACACTTAGACGGAGGGCAGAATTACTGACTAGTCATGAACAATGAATAGGGCGCGGGAGCGCCCTATTCATCCTCAATAAGAGCTATAATAGGAAAACAGTATATTAAACGACTACTCACCCTGTTGCCTGAACAAGGCAGCATAACGACCAGAATCAGCAAGGAGCTGATCATGCCCCCCCTGCTCTACCAAGCGACCGTTGTGCATCACCAAAATCACGTCGCTCGAGCGGATTGAACTCAAGCGGTGGGTGATGAAAAACACAGTTCGGCCTGCTGCCCAGCGCTGAAGATTGAGGCAGAGCTGTTTCTCTGTGTTGTAATCAAGAGCACTGGTTGCTTCGTCCATCACCAGCAGCTGGGGGTTTGCCAAAATCGTGCGGGCAATCGCAATCCGCTGCCGCTGGCCACCACTTAGATTGCTGCCCCGCTCCGCCAAGGGTGTGGCATACCCTTGACCCAATCCCATAATGAACTCGTGGGCACAGGCTATTCGGGCTGCCTCGATGATTGCCTCGGTGCTGGCCTGCGAGTCGTTGAGAGCAATATTCTCAGCAATCGTGCCCTCAAAGAGCAACGAATCCTGGGGCACGATGCCGATCTGGCGGCGCAGGCTGGATAGATCCACCTTGCCGATGTCATAGTCGTCGATGAAAATCCGGCCCTGCTCTGGTTCATATAGCCGCGGCAGCAGCTTCATCAGCGTGCTCTTACCACTGCCGCTTTGGCCCACCACGCCCACAAAGCTGCCAGCTGGGATTGCCACGCTCACATCATCCACCTGAAAGGGGCCACTGCTGCCAAAGCGGAAGCGCACCCCCTCAAAGCGCACCGCACCTTGAATAGACGGCATGGCAATCTGGCCAACATCTTCTGCGTTGCCTAGCTCAGGATTCTGATCAATGATGTCGCTAAGGCGCTCCATCGCCAGCTGCACACCCTGGAAACCCTGGTAGAGGCCGGAGAGCTGAAGCAGCGGGCCCGTCACATTGCCGGAAATAATCCGGAAGGCAATCAGTTGGCCCAGGGTGAAATTGCCCTGTAGCACGAGCCACATGCCCACCCACAACACCAGCAGGCCAGAGAGCTGGTTGAGAAAGTTGCCGATCTCACCTGCCGCCGCCCCCAAGGCCACACTCTTGAAGCCCTCATCCACGAAGTGGCGGTAGCGGTCTTGCCATTTCCAGCGGGCGTTAAGCTCGAAATGTTGAGCTTTCACAGTTTGAATCCCACCCAACACCTCAATCAGGTGGCTCTGGGTGCGGGCCTGAGCTACCGCCCGCTTGCGGATTAAGCCCTTATAAATTGGTGCCACCACAAACACCAGCAGCAGATAAAGCGGCAGGGTGCTGAGGGCAACCGCTGTGAGCAGGGGTGAATACACCAGCATCACCGCCAGATAGAGCGTGGCGAAGATGATGTTGAGCACACTCACCAGAGCTGTGCCGGTGAGAAAACCGCGGATCGTATTGAGCTCCCCCAGCCGCTGGCTCATTTCGCCAACCGCGCGTTTTTCGAAATACGTGAGCGGTAGAGCCAGCAGCCGATCGATCACCGCACTGCCGAGGGTGAGGTCCATTCTGTCTGTGGTGTCCACAAAGATGTAGCTGCGCAACACCGTGAGCAGGCCCTGAAACAGGGCCATCACCACCATTGCCGTGCCCAGCACATTCAGGCTGCTGAGGTTGCCCTGGGTGAGCACCTTATCGATGATCTGCTGGATTAGTAGCGGGATCGCCAGGCCAAACAACTGGGCCAGCAGCGAGGCGCCAAAAACGATCGCCAGGGCCGTTTTGTATTTACCCAGCAGCGGCGTAAACCAATTCCAACCAAAGCGGCTGGTGGGTGTGCTGCCAACCCTGCGGGGCAGGGCAAAGCGAAAGCGCTCGCCCAATTGGGCCTGCACCTGGCTCATAGGCAGGCGTTGCAGGCCATGGTGGGGATGGGCCAACACCAACTCGCTACCGCGCTGCTGAAACAACACCACTGGCACCCCCTCCAGCATCAGCAGGGCCGGGGCCTCAACGCTGGCCAGGTTGTGGCGATCAGCCTCTGCGAGCTGGGTGTTGAGCCCCAGAAGCTCGCACAGGCCCGCCAACAACTCGAGAGACAGGGTTTTGTCGCGGCGGAATTGGTCTTCCAGCACCTTGCTGATCGCATCGCGGCGGAAGGGCACCCGCTGCTGCAGCGCCACCATCTCGCACACCGCCATGGCTTCCTCCTGCTGCCCCCGGCCCCGTACAAGCGGGAAACGGTCGGCATCTACCAGGGCCTCGTATTCGAGGATGCCCAGTTGATGCAGAGATGTTGCCGGGGCCTGATCGGCCGCCTCCACCGCCAGGCTCTGCAAAGGCACCACTTGCTCTGCTGCCGGGAGAGCCTCAGCCTCTGGTAAGCCAATACAGCGGTAGGGCAGACGCCACCCATCGCGAGCAGGCAAGCGCTGCCCGACTTGAATGACGGCACCAACTGGCCATCCCGGCACCCCCTCTGTGCTGACATGCCAGATCAGCTCGGGTGGCGCCTCCCCAGGGGGAGTGAAGGGCTCGTTTTGCTTCAGGGAGCAGGCCCAGACTGCGGCAACCAGCGAGGGGAGCTCCTTCTGCCACCCCTCCGGTCGACGCGGCTGTAATTGAGCGGCAGCCAGGGCCACCCGGTGGGCTTCCTGGGCGCCAGGCAACCGCTCGAAGTGGGCCGCAAAGGGTGCACAAGCGAGCACAGCCTGCACAAACCCCTCGGCTGGTAGGGCCATCACCACCACGGCTTCGCTGGCGCTCACACACTCATAGGAGCCAGCCACCATCAGGCTCGACCAGCCCAGCAACTGGCCTGGACCACGCTTTTGCAGCGTGATCAGCTGGCCGTCAACGGGGTGGGGCACCAGTAGCCTCACCTGTCCCTGAATCACCAGAAACACGCGGTCTGGAAGCTCTTCTGGGCGCAGCAGAAACTGGCCTGTAGTGAACTTGAGCAGCTCCGATGCCTTCAGCCAGGCCGTGAGCAGCGCTTCGGGCAACAGCGAGAACGGCACCTGTGCTGCTACCTGCTGGCGAAGGCGATCCAGCGGGCTAATGGGAGTAACGCTCAAAGATCTGCTGCCTAGGGGCTATTTGCCAAGATTAGGTGACTCTGCAACCGCTCCACCACACTCAGAATCCAGGCGTTGAGCTCCTGGGCGAGCAAAAACTCCTCAGCAGCATTGTCGAGTGGTGCGGGTTTAAAACTCTCTGATTGAACCATGGCAAATCCTTTCCCAAAGGCTTGCGGCGGAGTCAGCTCACCCGGCTTGAGGTTGCGCAGCACGGGCGCTAGTCCGTAGGGGAGCTTTGTAAGTGGCTGCAGGGGCAGCAGGCCGCCGTTGGCCCGCTCTGGCCCCTCGCCGTAAGCGAAGGACAACTGCTCAAAAGTGTCCTCTCCAGCGCGCAAGCGATGAAAAAGCTCCAGCGCTAGGTGTTTCTCGCCGATGCGCAACAGCCGGCAACTGGCGCGGTCTAGTTGATCTTTGCGTTCGAGATAAAGGCTCTCGAGCCGATGCTGCCATTGCTGCCGGGCCCAGCGGTCACATGCCGGGACCACCAGAAGCTTCTTACGGAGCTGAGCTGTACCCAATCCCCAGGATGCCGGATCGTGCTTGGCGAGCCAGGCTTCCTCACGCTGATCGATCTCTTGCTCCCGCTCCTGCTCGGGCCAGCTCGGAGAAGCAGCCATCTCAGCGGCCAGCTCAACTCGCACCCAATAGGCCAAAACCTGTTTGAGCAGGCCAGCCAGCCGCAGCAACCCGACCGAGGGGCCCAACTCCTGCTGGAGCCGCTGCAGCCGTTCCGGCATGAGCCAGTGATCGGGATCGGGATCGCGGGGCGGGGGCGTGGATTGAGCCATGGATGAGAGAATCGCATTTCATGCGGGCTCCAGCAGCCACGGGTGGCCAATCATTGAGGTGATCGATGGCAGAAGTGATCAGCAAGCAACAGCGCCAGCTCAATGCGGCCCTGCACCAGCACAACAACAAGTTTGGAAACCGGGATGATGCCGCTGGCCTGGCCGCTCGGCTGCCGGAAGCCCTGCGGCGCATGCACGAGCTGGGGATCTGCACCTCGATGCTCGACTACGGCACCGGCAAGGGCAAGCTGGTGGAGCGGCTGCGGAGAGAGCTGCCTGCCTCCATCGCCGTGCACGGCTACGACCCAGCGGTGGCAGCCTTTTCCAGCCGCCCCACCAAACCTGTGGACATCCTCACCTGCCTGGATGTGCTCGAGCACATCGAAATGGCCAGCATCGATTTGGTGCTGCGCGAGATTCATGGGCTCACCCGCCAGTTTTGCTATCTGGTGATCGATCTGCAGCCCGCGGCGAAAACCCTGGCAGATGGCCGCAACGCCCACATCCTGTTGGCACCGCCCGAGTGGTGGACCAGCCGCGTGGCCCAATTGTTTCCCTGCATCGCTGCCTTCCCCGTGTTTCACGAGGCTGGGCTCGCTCAGAAGCTGGTGATTGGCGCTGCCCACCAGCCCGAAACGCTCACTTTGCTTTATGCGTTTTTGATCAAGCTGGATCTGTTTCAGTTGCGTATGCAAGGTGGCGTGTTGGGCCTCATGGTGAAGCGCTGATGGGGCGCTCCCGCTGATCCATGCGCATTCTGCTGATCCACCAGGGCTTTCCCGGCCAGTTCAGCCAGCTGATTCCCGCCCTGCGGGCCCGCGGCGAGGAGCTCTGGGCGATAAGCGGGCCCCGGCCCCAGCAGCAGATTCCGGCGAGGGTGCGCTACCTGCCCTACCGGCTGGAGCGCGGCAACGGCCGCGACACCTTTCCCCTCGCCTCAGAACTGGAAACCAAGGTGATCCGCGGTGAGGCGGTGGCCCGCGTGGCGGCCCAGCTGGCGGAGGGGGCCGTGACCGGCACCCCCTGGCTGCCCGATCTGATCCTGGGCCACCCGGGCTGGGGGGAACTGTTGTTTCTGGCGGATATCTGGCCCGATGTGCCCCAACTGCACTACGTGGAGTTTTTCCACGGCGTGCCCGGCACCGATAACGACATCACCGATGTGCATGCCATCCCGCAGAGCTGGCAGGAAAAAGCCAGAGCACGCATCAAAAACACCAACCTGCTGGTGAACCTCAACCAGATGCGGGCTGGCATCTCTCCCACCCGCTTCCAGCACAGCCTGCTGCCGGCCTGGGCCCAGGCGCGCACCCGCGTGATCCACGACGGCATCGATACGGAGTGGCTCAGCCCGGATCCGAGCGCGGAGTTGGTGGTCCCGCCCCGGCCGGAGCTGCCCACTGGCCTAGTGCTGCGTGCCGGCGATCCGGTGATCACCTTTGTGAACCGCACCTTTGAGCCCTACCGCGGCGTGCATATGTTTCTCGAAGCCTTGGCCCAGCTGCAGGCCCGCCACCCCACGGCCCAAGCGGTGCTGGTGGGGGCCGACACCCCGCAGGTGAGCTACGGCGCCCACCGCCGCGATGGCCGCGGCTGGCTCACGGTGCTGCGCGAGCAGCTGGGCGATCGGCTCGACTGGCGCCGCATACACCCCCTGGGCAGGGTGCCCCACGGGGTGCTGCGCGATGTGTATCGCGTGAGCGCGGCACACGTGTATCTGAGCTATCCGTTTGTGCTCAGCTGGAGCCTGCTGGAGGCGATGAGCTGCGGCGCCCTGGTGGTGGGCAGCGCCACCGCTCCGGTGCAGGAGCTGATCCAGCATGGGGAAACCGGGCTGCTGGTGCCGTTTGGCGACGCTGATGCCCTGGCCCACACCCTGCACAGGATTTTGCAAGAACCCGGGGCCACCTCAACCCTGCGCCAGCGCGCTCGTCGCACAATCCAGCAGCACTACAATCTACCCCGCTGCCTGCAGCAGCAGCTAGCCCTGATCGACAGTTTGGGGCGCTTTGGAGGGGGCAACAGCTTTTGCACGAGCCGCCGGCGCAGGTTGATCAAGGGCTTTTCCAGCACCTGATAGGACAGGTAGCCCAGGGCCAGGCTGAGCGCGACATACAGCCAGAACAGCTGAACGCCAAACCCCAGCAGCTGGGGTTTGAGCCCGGCGACCCAGTGGAACACCACCACCTGGTGGAGCAGATAGGTGGAGTAGCTGGCTGCGGCCGTGGTGCCGATCAGGGATAGCCACGGCCGGCTTTTGGTGAAGGGGAAGGAGGGCATGGCAGCCATGGCCAACACCAGACCCGCCGCCACAACGCGGCTGATGCCATAGGCAAGCGATGCATGAACCTGCAACTGATCCAGGCCAGGCTGCGGCAGCAGATAGGTGCTGCGCACGGCATGCCCAAGCCAGCCACTAAGCGGCAAGAGCGCCAGCCCCACCAGCCATGGATTCAGTGCCCATCGTTGCTGGCGGCTGCGCTGCCCATCCGCCCACAACCGCGCCAGGCCGCCATAGGCCAGGGCATCCACATGCAGCAGTGCGGAAAACTTCAACTGATCCAGGCTGAAGCCCTGGCGGGCGGCCCAGGCCCGGCTGGCCACGCCAATCCCAATCAACAACAGCAACATCCCAGCCAGAGTGGCGCGTTCCGACACGCCGCGAGCCCGCCAGCGCCGCCTGGTGGCCAGGAGCACAGCCGCCAGGATTGCAAACAGCCAGTAGCTCATCTCCTCCACAGCCAGCGACCAATTCACCGCCAGCAGAGAAACCCCATCGCTGCTGGCGAAGGGGAAGGTGCGCAGAAACAGGGCCTCCCGCAGCCACACCTGCAGACGGATGCCTGCAGGTAGAGCCAAACTCAACAGGGCGAGCACCAGCCAATAGACAGGAAGTGTACGCAGAAACCGCTTCCAGCAGAACGCCTGCAGCGCCTGCCAAGACCCTGCCTGCAACACCGCCACCAGCTGACCAACGATCAGATAACCGCTGAGTGCAAAAAAGAGCTCAATGCCCCAGTGAGCAGGGGCCAGCCAGGGCAAGTCGAATAGCGTGCCCCTGGGCAAGAGCGAGCGGCCATGGGCCCACACCACCAGCACAATCGCCGTGGCGCGCACAAAATCCAGCCCCGGCAGCCAGCCGGAGGCTGCTACCCCCGGGCTCGATCGGGTTTGCATGGCGTACAGACGAACGCGCTCGCTAATTGTGCTGGGCAGCCGGTAGGCGCAGGGTTGCGGCGTGCTCCAGCCTGGAGCCGCTCAGCCGGTTGTAGTGCTCCAGAATCATGTCAGGCTTTGCCGCTGCGGGATCTAAAGCTTTCTGCAAGGCCAATCGGGTGGGCACATCCGGATGGAAGAAGAAATTTCGATGGCGGATCACGTAGTGACGCAGGCCCAGCTCGTTGAACACGCGGTGAAAGCGCACATTCTCAGGATTGGAGATTGCAAACGCAGGCCACCCTCCCCAGATAAAGCGCGGCGAGAGTGCATCAATCTGCTCCGCTTCCACAATCCACAGCGGCTGGTGCGCAGCGCCTCGCTGCCAGCCGGCGCGGCTGAGCTCCTGCTGAACGCTGCGGATGATGTAGCGCGTGGCAATGGCCGACGCCGCAGCGTTGCGGAAGCCAATCAGCGTTGATGATGCCGATGCGGCAACGAGCGCTGCCAGCCCAGCCTTGCGCAACACCGCTGGCTTGAGCTCGTTGCACGCCATTGCCAACAACGGCGGCAGCACGCACCAGGTGATGGCCACCCGTTGCCAGCCGGTGCTCGACCCCACCACCGAGAGGATGGGGAGCAGCAAGATCCAGAAGGCAACAAAGGCGAGTTGCAGGCTGCTCCAGCTGCGCAACCGCAGCGCCCACCCCACCAGCAGGAGCAGCCCCACGGGGATCAGCACACCGAGATGGCCCCACTGCCGCAGCCAAAAGAGCTGTAGCGTGTTGGTGACATTGAGCCACAAACCCAGATAGTTGGTGGTTGACACCGATTCCAGCCTCCCCGGAGCCGTGGGCACCCCCAGGGCGAAATAAAGCCGCTTGATCAGCGATACCAGGGCGTAGGAGCCGAGCAACAGGGCCGGTGTTGCCACCACCAGCACCAAAGCATCGCGCAGAGCGCCGGGCCCTGAAGGGCGCTGCCCCGCTGCAACCCCGGTGGGCAGCAGACACAGGGGTGCCAAAAAGGCAAATGACGACAGGATGGACAGCGATCCAAAGCAAACCACCACCGCCCGCCCCACGCGCGCCGAGAGGCCTGGGCGATCGCGCCACAGCAGCGACAGCAGCAGCGGCACGCTGGCCGCTAAGGCATGTGTGGGCCACTGCAGCTGGGAGAGCACGCTGGGCGAAAACAGACTGAGGGAGAGGATCAGCGCCACCACCGGCGGCAGCTGGGCAACACCACCGATGCGCTGGAGCTCTCGCCACAGGAACAGCGCCAGCACGCCAAGGCAGGCCACCAAGGAGAGCTCAGGCGGCAGGCCGTGCAAAAGCTGATGGAAAGGCTGCGCCAGCCATTTGCCATCGCCAATTTCGTGCAGCTCGGAATCAGTGTAGATCCAGGCGTCGTGGCGCCAGTAGCCCTGCCAACAGGCCAGGCCAAAAGTGACGGCCAACAGGATCCAAAACAGCAGGGTTTTGCGAGCCATGGCCGAGGATCGATCCGCTAGGGCGTGTTCCACACAAAGCGGCTGCTGGCCGCATAGTTCCACACAAACACCACCACAATGCCGGCCAGCTGGGCCCACACCACATCGCTCTGCACCCAGTTGAAGTAGGCCGATGCCATCCCCACATTGGCCACCACGGGCAACGACGCCACCAACCAGAAGCGCAGCAAGCCCGTGGCCAGGGGTGCCCCACGCAGCCGCTGGAAGCGGAAGGTGAGGGCGTTGTTGATCAGATAGTTCGACGTGGCGGCCGTGAGGGCTGCCAACAGCACCGCCGCATCAAAGCCCATGGCCAGCCCACGCAGGAGCAGGTGGGAGATGCTCAGCTGCACCAACACGCCGGTTGCCCCAACCAGGGCAAAACTGATGGCCCGCCGCGGCAACAGGCGAAAGCTGATGTTGTGCAGCACCGATAGAACAAAATCCCAAACGATGGCCAGATCCAGCTTGGAGTGGCCGTGGAGGCGCGGTTGAAACTGCAAAGGAATCTCGCCGCAACGCAGGCTGCCGCGACTGATCGCCAGCAGCTCATAGAGAAACTTGAAGCCATTCACATCCACGGCCCGTACCAGGGGCAAGCCACGGGACAGCCGCAAGGCGAAGCAACCACTGAGCACATCGGTGAGGTGGCGGTCGTTGGCATGCAGGCTCCACCGGGCCCAGCGATTGGCCCAGGTGGAGCCCCGTTCACGCCTGCTGCTCAGGCCCTGGATGCGCGCCTGCGGGTGGAAACGACTGCCGATCACCAGATCCAAGCCGTCCTGCTGGAGCTTGGCCACCGCCTGCACCACAGAGCCCACCTCATGTTGGCCATCGCTATCCATCACCACCGCCACATCGCCCGTGGCGTCAAGCAGCCCCTCCTTGATGGCACTGGCCAGGCCGCGCCGGCCCACCCGGCAAATCAGCCGCAGCGCAGGCTGGTTTAAGCACAGGTCACGGACGACCTGAGCCGTGCCATCGGGAGAATCATCGTCGACCACCAGGATCTCGAGCCCTGCAACGCCCAATTGGGGGCACACGGCAGGCCCCAGCGCCAGCAGCTGATGCACAAGCGCCTGAATTGAGCCCGCCTCGTTGTAGGTGGGAAGAACAATGGAAAAGCGGGACAATCAGCGAACTCAAGCGCCCCAACATTATGTTGACCCTCGGGACTGATGGGACAGCCTGGATTGCTGGTTCAGACCTCCTAGATCTCCTGCAGCTCGATCCGCAGGCCAGGGAATAGCGGGGCGGCATCGAGGCTGGTGGTGCCATCCATGCGGGTAGGGCCCTGGGCCAGCTCGCCGGCACCGAGGGCGGGCTCCAGCAGCCCCGGGTGGCGAATCTTGAGGGTGGTCAATGGCCGAAGTGATCAGCAAGCAGCAGCGATAGCCAATGAGGCCCTGCACCGGCACAACAACACGTTCAGCAACCAGAATGATGCCGCTGGCCTAGCCACGCGGGTGCAAGAGGCCCCCCAGCGCATGCACGAGCTGGGAATCTGCAGCTCGGTGCTCGACTACGGCACCGGCAAAGACAAGTTGGTGCTGCGCCCCGGCGATCCGGTGATCACCTTTGTAAACCGCACCTTTGAGCCCTATCGCGGCGTGCATGTGTTTCTCGAAGCCTTGGCCCAGCTGCAGGCCCGCCACCCCACGGCCCAGGCGGTGCTGCGCGACGTGTATCGGGTGAGTGCGGCCCATGTGTATCTGAGCTATCCGTTTGTGCTGAGCTGGAGCCTGCTGGAGGCGATGAGTTGCGGAGCCCTAGTGGTGGGCAGCGCCACGGCCCCGGTGCAGGAGCTGATCTAGCACGGGAAAACCGGGCTGCTGGTGCCCTTCGGCGACGCCGAGGCCCTAGCGCGCACGCTGTTGGCGCCCATGCGGCAGCGGGCGCGGCAACACATCCAGTCTCATTGTGAGCTGCGTGCCTGCTTACAGCGGCAGCTGCAGCTATTGAATGCTGTGGCGGGTGGCGTGGCCAGGCTTTCACCATCGGGTGCCTCCAACCCCTGGCCGTCGGCGAAGGCTGCTCTGCAGGAGTGGCCGTAAATGCTTTTAAGGGTTCCGTACAGCCACTGCTCCCGATCCCCCATCCACCCGCGCCAAAACCCCGCGTGGCCCGGGCGTTGCGACCTGCAAGAGACCTCCATTCTGTAAAGATGGGATTGGCTGACGTGGCATCGCTGCTCTGCTCGTGCTCGCCGCCTGCCACCACAGGATTGTTGTGCCTGAAGCAAGCTCCTCAACCGCCGCCAAACCCCGCGAACGGCGCCGCTCGCGCAAGCGGGAGCTGTTCTGCCCGGCCCATCCCGACCAGCTGCTGGCGGGTGGCGGCAGGCGCTATTTCCTGCACCTGCTGCTTGCCGAGGAGCTCAGCAAGCGGGGCATGCCGGCCGCCACGGCCAAACTGCTGATCAGCGCCTACCCCGTTTACACTCTCAGCAACGAGTGGCTGGAGGAGCTGTTCTGCCCCAAGTGCGGAATGGCGCGCTGGTGTCATCTGGTGCGGCACAACCGGGTGGAGCACACGGTGCGCTGGGCGCCGCGGGAGCTGTGGGAACAGGTAGCCCATGTGGATCCCCTGCGGGCCAACCCAAGCATCAGCGACTTCAGCCGACGGGAGGCCCGGCGCGCCAACAGCAACAGTCGCTATTGGCAGCCTTAAGAACCCTTCCATGCCAGCTCCAGCAGCCATATCCCGATGTGGGTTGCCCCAGGTTGTTGCCCGAACTAGAGCGTGCAATGAACGAGCTCCAAGAGCGGCGGCGGTTGCTCCAACCTGCATGCCCTCACCCAACTCCAGGCCTGTTCCTCGATCGCGATGGCGTGCTGATTGAAGACAAGCATCACCTGTGTGATCC
>Ga0194124_10004068_pt1 | contig 14674 bp, 4 predicted proteins | sample TA2KigCas0mmetaG_FD_148605 | JGI IMG/M metagenome (GOLD analysis project Ga0194124, IMG submission 148605) | Freshwater microbial communities from Lake Tanganyika, Tanzania - TA2015031 Kigoma Deep Cast 0m | ecosystem: Environmental > Aquatic > Freshwater > Lake | place: Tanzania: Lake Tanganyika...
TTCGCAAGTTTAAATTGATATTATGTACCGGCAAAATATTATTGAATTTATAAAGTATTATAATCTAATGAATTTAAATTATTTGAATCGAGTTAACAAATATCGCTATATAATAACGTAAATTAATTATTAGTTTTGGCCGAAATTTCATATAAAAATTAAATTGAATTATCCGATAATTAAAAATTATAATACACGTCAATATCAGGCCATTATGCTGAGCAACTTCTGATACCCAATATTTATTTTTCAGGCTAAATATAATATTTTTTTGTATCGCAATAAAACATTGTTTAATAATGATCTATATATTGTAATTAGTGCGCATTATTTTGTTATATTATTTTACAGAGTATAATTGCGCGTTTATTATTATATGTTCCGTTTAAAACTATGTTATCGCGATATTGATAATATATATGTATTATACTAAATCCCTGTTCATCGTTATATTTTTATTAATGCTCGATTAAAACACTTTTAAAAATGTTATTATTTTTCTCACTTATTTATTTTTCTATTACCTATAATTTTTTTTCTAATTCATAAACGCGATTCTATTATTATAATATGAATTTATCAACTAAATTACTCAATTCATAATTGTTTATCATTTTTATGTCGTCTATTATTTCTTAAATTTTCTCTATTTTCATATTTTCTATTTATTCTATTAATTATTATGCCACCATTTTATGAATCATATCTACATAAATTGGCGTTATTTACATTTTTAATTACTCCTGTAATTTCTATAAAGAACCATAATATTTATATTATTCATTTCCGGTTTAACATTTATCGCACAAATATATATATTATTCCGGCTAAACAACAGATACAAATAAAACAACACCTTTATTTTCGCATTTTCTTTCAATATAATATACGCATTATATATCTTCCGCGCACTTTATTGATTTTTACATATTTTATTATTTATTGTTTTCTTTTATACAAAATATTTATATAATTAATCAACACCAATTTTATAATATTATACAATATTCTTTTTCGCATTTTTTATCTTATTTCCAACTAAAAATTATGCCTCTTTCTTAATGCTTTATATACTTATTTTTTGTATTACACATTGATATATCCGCACTTATTCATTGTATTAATATTATATACAACTTTTTATCGTATTTTTTACTATAATTTATATTAATATAGTCATGATTCTTATTGTCCTTCATTAAAACATTTTTACGCGAAAATAGTTACACTTATAATTAGTGAAATTCCACAAAATTTAGCTTTAATTTCGCGCCTTATTTTTTTTAATTTCCAATACAATTCAATATTCATTTATATATAATATAGTTACGATATAAAAGCCATATTTTCAAATTTTATTGTATATAATTCCAATTAAATATATCGCGGAATTTGAATATTTATAAATACCAAAACAAAATATAATATAATTTTCGCTATATAAAACATATTTAATTGGTTCGATTTATAATAATATAGTCCATTTTATATTATTACATAAACTATGGTCTTTGAAAAATTGATTTTTAATAGTTATATATTATCGACGATATTATTTAAAATAATGGCAGTTAGTTATAAAAAATACGCAAATATTAAAAAAAGAGCATATAAATCAATATTTAGCGTGATTGAAAAAAATATAAATTAATTAAATAAAATTAAAAACCGCAATTATGTACGCATTTAAAAGAAGCAATATCAAATAATTTTTGGATCTCCTTTTGCGATAAAATAAAATTATTAAATTAGTTGCGAAATTTGTTCAATTTTGTTAGATTAGCTATAAATATTGTAATACATTGTTGAACACCAAGAAAAATATATTGAATTATTAATACAACAGTCCGCTTTGTTATCCAATAATTGAAATTTTATCAAAATTTGATTGAATTTTATATATTTTTTTTTTATTTAAAAAGCGCAAAACAAGTTCATAAAATAGATTTATATTTGCGCTATTCTATAATAAATAGTTTATATTCGCGGATTTACATGTTTATACGTATTATATATTCTATAAATTCATATAATTTTATATTTTGCGCTAAAATAACCGCTATTTTATTATTTCGCGATGATATGCAAAAATGAATTATATTTTATTGATATTACAAATACAAATAAATGAATAACTAAAATAAAGAAATCGACTAATAATTTGAAGATTTTATTATTGAAAATGATTATATCGAAGAGAATTTATATGATGGTTATCCTTTGCCCGATTATTATATTCATCAAATGTTTAATTAATTCAAAAATTTGTGGATAGAAGACTAAATGTCTTGCAAATAAGAAATTAACTATTTACATAATTAAATAAATAATCTTAATATGTAGGTTTAATAATAATAAAATATTATTTGCACACTTTAAAATAATATTATATAAAATAATATTTTAAATATGGAATTACCTAAAAAAAGTAATAGTGTATAAACTTTGAGTATTATTAAACCTCAAACATAAAGTTCTGAATCGCAAACAGATTAATCATATTTATGCGATTTCGAATAATAAACGGATTCAGATATAAAAAGCGAGAAAATAAATACAAGTGTTTGTTAAATATCGCATAATAAAAAAAATAGTGAATAATTAAATACGGCGACATTTGAAATTCCGCAAGAATTATCAGAAATTATTAAACCTTTGAATGTTTTAAAAAGTAAATATAACTCTGAAGCAAATCGGCCTAAAAAAAATACCAATTGCGATGATTTAATTAATAAATTAAAAAAATTAAATTCAAATAAATAGCATAACGGGTAATAATGTTTTTATAAATCATGTTTAGGTACAAAATGTATCTATAGATGCCATAATACTAAATGTCAAGATATTGAATGCCCTAAATCATGGTCTGTAAATATGAAAGACGAAACCTTTAAAAGCTAAAATTGTAGTTGTTCTAAATATGAAGATAAATGCAAATATGGTGTTAATTGCAAGTTTTATCATGAATTTACTGACAATTAAACAATTTTAAACATCATATATTATTGGATAAAAACAAAAAATGATATCATTCAATATATTGACAATATAAGTATGGCCGTTTTAATTAAAGAATCATCTTTATTTGATAAGTATTATGAGCAATATTAAAATGATATCGATTCAATAATTAATTATTGAGGCAAATGAAAATTGTATAATGTGAAAAGGTGAATAAAAAATATATTTTTTTTTATATTGTGTAATAAATGCAGTAATATTATAAACTATAGAGAATAAAATACGGCGATATTATAATAAAAACTATAAACACGCTTTTTTTATGCATAATAATATATACAAAAAATGAAAATTTATAAAAAATCTACTTTATTAATGTAAAATTTTCATCAATCTCTCCGTCTTAAATTGTTTAAGCACGCCCTTATGAACTTTGTTTTTTAGTTTTTGCCGATCGGTAAGGCTCTCTACCTATTTTCTAGATAGGCGTTATATGTAAGAGAAAAAAGGATATACTAGTTAGAAATTGACGAAATTGATCTATCACTTATCCCAGAAAACTCCCATTACGCCATCGAATAGTGTAAAGATGATCTTAACGTATTGTTTTACATAATAAACAACCTGAGATTGAATATAATTTTATAAAAGTCTTTATATTGTCATGAAGTGCCTCGTTTTCTAATAAATAGGTGTGTGAATGTTCGCTATAATTTTGCTGAAATGTCTGTTCCTTTAACAGATTATGATCCAAAATATAATTTATTAAGTGCAATAACTGATGACTTAAATAGCTTTTCCTATTGCCAAGTCAAACACTTAAAATAATTATAATTGAAATCATTTAAAAGCGAGCAGAATCTAATCAAATTTTTGAAAGATTTAAAATGGCTCGCATTAGACAATGGTTCATACAGCAATATAGTTGAGGCGTTCTCCCTATAAAATTTAGAATATCTTAGAGTTTCGTCTGTAGATTTAGATGTGATACCGCTTTTAAAATACCCAGAATCCATCAAATCAATAGAATTTTCAAAATGCTCTATTATAGACACTTTTTTGATAAAATAATTTATAAACGCGCGAAAATGTCTCTTAAGATGCAATGATATAAGAGAGATGAAGAACTTCTATTCTTTACATCATCTCACTCATTTAGATTTATCAGGCAATGATATATAATCTATTACGCATCTTGATTCAATGACCAATTTAGAGACATTGATATTAGCGAACAATCGCATTACGGTTCTCAACGGAGTTGAATAATTGACCAATTTAAAATTGCTAGACGTGAGCTCTAATGATATGCCTAATTTAGATGGATTTTCTCATGAAAAGAACGTCAAATTACAAATCAGTACTCACCGCATTTTAAACGAGAGAGGATTCATAATTGAAATATTCCCTTCTCGCCAGCTCGATTTTGATTATGACCCCTCAGAGCTGCTGGTCAATATTTAGAATACTCTCTTTGAATTGCGGGTTAATCAATCTGTTTAACGATTTATTAGCGATAACCCCGGCGAGCGTTCGATCCATCTCAATTCTATATATTATATAAGCGCGTAATTTAAACTTATATATAACAAGACCAGTCAACGAGATGTCGATTCTTTTGATGTTTTTAACATTTGAGGCGCTTCTAGTTATTATAAACTGGCTTGGAAAAAATCTGTTATACTATTTTGAATGACCCCTGTATATGCATATTTTTTCCGTCTATATTTTTTTTCTTTTTTCTCTTCTTTCGCGCTTATAACATTCTATTAAAACCATCTTTATATTTTTTCTTCTCTGTCTATGCAAAAACTCCTGTATATTTTCAACTCTCTTCAATATATTTATAATAATTGTATAAATACGCAATAAATTAATTATATTTTAATTTAAAACCGAATAATCCTTTGATAAATATAATTAATTTACCTTATTCAAACCATTAATAATTTCATATTTGCGTATTTATTGTTTTATTTATTATTTATTTATTACCCGCCGCTTTAAGAGCTCAATTTTTATTTTAATAGAAAAAATCGGCGGCATTATTAAATATTTCTTATATTAAACTATATATTACGCAAATTGAATACTATTACATTAATATTTATTTATAGGCAATATATATTCTGCAACATTTTTTAAATTTCGGTTCATTAATTAAAAAAATTAAATTTATATTATAAAACGTATACAAGTTGAAAATATTATTAATGAGAGTTCATATATAAACGAATTTTGCGAGTGAAAATATGTATTTATATAATAAAACTTAAATAAATCAAACTATTATTTGCCGCAAATTATTATAAATTATATATGCGCATTTAAATTATTAGTTGCGATATACATAGAAAAATAAGTACCTTTTAAAAGAAATATCAATTGTATGACATTATGTTTTGCGCAAATTCTTTTATTATAGCAAACAAAATAATTTAATTAACACCCTTAAAAGTTTTGTATCGTAAAAAATTTAATACAAAAGTGTAAAATTTAAAAAATTATAATAAATCAACAAATATAAAATATTGACGCAAATTTAAACTAATACCTAGCTTCATATTTTATTCCCAACTATAATCGATGTATTAAAATATTTAATATGTAATATTCGCGGGTTTAAATTATTTCAACTTAAAATAATAAATATTATAACATTTCAAAAAGTTATAGTTCGCTATTTTTATTTATAATTGTAATTTTCAAGATAGTAGAAAACACAAATTATTTAATAGAAAAGAACAAATAATTACTTATTTTGCCGCGAAAATTATATTTGAAATGTATTTATATTTAATTTATAACAATTAATTTAAAAATACAAAAACAAAACCGCGAATTTATAATAATGACAATACATATTTATATTTTTGTTTTATTTATGAAAGTATCGAATATTATAACAAAAATTTGCCATATATTTTTACCATTCTGTAAAAAAGAAACTAAATACCAATAACCCTTTTAAATAAAATGATTTTAGGCGCACAATAATATATTATTACATTGATAAATTCGCTTTTCTAATATTGAGAATTTGCAATATTTTATATATTTTGTGTACATTAATAATTATTTTTTGCGCATATATTTAATAATATGTAATTTATAAAGTAATTCGCCATTAAATTGACCCGAACTTTCCACCCGCGGCGAGATATTAATTTTATTTTTCGTTATTATATGATCAGCGCAAATTATATTTTATCGCTAAACTATATACTTTTTCGCAATATTACAAGATTATTATATTTATTTCTATTATAAACTCTGATTAATTTTAAATTATTGCGTGTTTTTTTATTAATCGTAAAATTGCAATCCAAATAAATTATATATTACCTTCTTTAAATATTAAAATGATTTTGAAATTATATTCATCGCTAAAATATGTATTATCTATATATTTTTTTTAATATAATTTTATCATAAAATAATTTATATTATTTCGCGCTCTATTAAATAACAAAGATATTTATAATTTCATTAATAAAAGGTTGTTACTAAACATATATTTTTTGTAAATCAGGTGATAAATAATTATTTGTGCGTAAATTTTAATTAATCATAAATCGCGAACAAATTTATATATTGTAAATACTTAACAATTGCGCATTATTATATACATATCGCGAAATAATCATTAAAGATAAATATAATTCACCCATAAAAATAATATAAAATACCAATTTATTAATATTTAAAAGCCTTAATTAATTATTATATGCATAAAATTATCAATTATCGCGAATTTTAAAATAATTATAATCTGTATACAATAAAAAATATAAATATTTGTTGCGATAATTTATTGTTAATCTCAACGCAATAAAATATTATACATTAAGTTTAAATTACCAAGTGTGTATGGTATATATTAAGGCAAAAATAATATTAATTTAGCGGCTAATATAATTCATTTTTGACATACTCCCATAAAAATATAACTCAAATAAAATTAATATTGCAATAAATTATATTATTTATTAAACCGCGAATTTATATTCATTTGTATTTGTCTTTTATATTAATAATAGTTGAATTATTAAAAGAATGCGGTAAATATAATAACAAATTAGGCGAATGTTTTAAATTATTCAACTATAAACTTCCGGATCATTTAAATTATTTCTGTAATAATCAAGATTCTTTCAACAATAAATTTCCCGCAAAATAGTTATTATTCATGGAAAATGTTCCGCGAAGCGGTTATTCTCACTCATAGGAATTTTCCACGAAGTGGGTTTCTTATTCACAGGAATTTTTCACGAAGTGGGTTTCTTATTCACAGGAATTTTTATTAAATAAAAGTATATGGTGGGTCGCTTCGCTTTTTATTTTTTGATAAAGCATTAAACAGCTTCGCTGTATATGGTGGGTCGCTTCGCTTTTTATTTTTTGATAAAGCATTAAACAGCTTCGCTGTATATGGTGGGTCGCTTCGCTTTTTATATTCTGATAAAATATAAACAAAATTTTCTAATATTTTGCGGTAAAAAATTAATAGAAAAACTATTATTCGCGAAACAATAATATTAAATCGCCAGTTAAATAATTTTATTATTTATTATTATATATTTATGAACTTCCGCGCGATTACTTTATTGATAGTATTTTTACATATATTTATACTATATATTGTTAATAATCGCGGGTTTTATTTTTATTATTTATATATATTTTGCGAAAAAAGTTTTATTTATAATTTAATGTAAAATGTTTTGGTTTATTATAAAGAAAATTAATTTTTCATTCATACCGCGCTTTCCCCTATATATACAATAGTATTATATAATTTAAATTACTATCATTGTAATATTTTCGCGTTTCTTAAAATCTATTTTTATAAAATGTTTCGGCTAATATTTAAAACTTTTTGTTTATTAATTTGTGCCCATTTCGCGATCTTAATATACAAATGATTTATTTATTCTCTTTTTTAATAGTTTATGTTCTCAAAATAATAATTGCGTTTTAATAAATATTAATAAAATTATAATTAATTAATAATTCTATTTTGTCCCATCAACAATTATTTAAAAACTTTATTTGCGAACATATTGTTTATTTTGTATATTAATTATATTTCCATTTATTTGCAAATATAGTTTAATATTATGTGAATAAATTATTATTTTCGCGTTCAATATTTTAAATATTTATTGATGCCGAAATATTTAAATTACGATATTTATGATATATACATATGTAGTTTTCGCGCAATAGAATCTTTTGATTAAGACAAATATTAATAAAAATTAGAATAATATATGAGGCCGCCCATATTATATATTTTATCAGTTTGTTTAAGTTAAAGTAGTATTTTATATCAAACGCACAATTTATAAAAATTATTTTATTATTTTATAATATTAACTCGCTTAATATAAAAGTGTTTAAATAAAGCTATTAAATATATTAAAATTTGCTTTTATATATTCATGTTTTATCTTTTCCTAAACTATATTTTATTTAAATATTATAATAATGAGGAAATCGCGATATAGTATATATTTGCGATAAAAAATAATTATTTTACTTTATGTTATCTATTTCGACAGTTTAATATTTAAATGCAAATATAAAAATTATTAAAGCGCACTTTTTAACTGAAGTAATTAGCCCAACTATATAATTTATTTATTATTTTGTATCGCAAAATTACAACAACGCAAAAATATTACTTTTTATTCACTTTTATTTAAACACAAAATATGAAATATACTAAATTATATGAGGCAATAAAAAAAATGTATAAGTTATACAAAAATAATATATGGTTTTAAGTTGATTAAATTTGCGCATATATAATAAATTAAAATCACATAGAAATTATTTTACACCGATCGTGCTAATATAGTTTATATATTATTGTAAATATTGTAAATCAATCGAAAAGTTATTAAAGATGTCATAATAATTATATTAAAATTCGCGAATTAAAATAAATATTGTAATATATTTAAAATAATTTTGAATATCTGTTATTTTTTAAAGCAAAAATTTAATTATATTTATTCGGCACAATTAAAATTATATTATTTTTATTTGCGCGAACTAATTTTTTAATTATTAAGCTAATACATTACATTTGTTATTATATACTCTTTTTATATGCTATTGATAATAAAATACGTTTTTAATGTACAAAATTTTTCAAAAATCATATATTAATACATATTTAACACAAAATATAAATTTAAATAAGCGATAATTATATTATTTTGTAATTATTTTGCTTTAATTCGCGCTTTAAAGACATATTATTGCGGTAATAAAATAAAATTATATTGAAATATACAAAGTTTAAATATTTTATAGTATATAATTATGTGTTTATACCGCACAATTTATTATGTAAATATAATTTATAGCGCAATAATATTAAATTTTAAGTTATAATATTGTTATTATCGCGAAAAATAGATATATATTAAATATTAAATATCAAAACACTTAAAATAGAAAAAGTTCGTTTTTTTTTAAAGAGTATAGGTCAAATTATATTAAATAAAATCAGCGCAAGTTATATAATAAAATACTATAGTAATACAGCTATATAATTAATTTTTGCGATGATATAAATAAAAGCAAACCATATTAAAATATATAATAACACATAGATTTTATAATATATAAACGCTTTATTTAAAAAAATTATGTAAAATGTAGGGAAAAATAGTTTGCGCTAAATCAATTTTGCAAGATAGACAATTTTTTTAAAGCAATAAATCGTCATATATTGAGAATTTATAAGTTTTTATTGAAGAAAACGATAAAAACGGTATATAATTTAAATAACAGTTCCGTTTTAGGTTAATAGATGCGGGTGTATTATAAATTAATGATAAAAACTAATATATTTATGATTTTTAATTACCAAAAAACGGAGATATGGTTGAAATTTGCACAGATTTTTAATAATATAATGCCAATATCTAAATTGTGTTTTTAATAGACGACATTGAAATATAATAAAATGAAATTCCAAAGGTATTATTATGTTTAATGCCTTATTAATAATTAAAATTGCGGTTTATTATTCTGTAAATAAATTTGTCGCAAGAAAATTTTTATTAAGAATTTGGAGTTCAATTAAAATTTACAATATTTAGCGACTTTCTCAAACAGTAATTCACTTCCGCAACAATGGTTAAATATGATAATTTAACATATTATAATGGATTATTAAAAATATTTGATAAGTGATTATAATAAAAATAATTATTTATTATTTAAAATGTCAAATAAAATACGCAATAATTTTTTTTAAATTGGCGAATTATATTATATCATTTTTGTGCAGCGCTTGATATATAATTCAAAATTATTCAAATTAAAAATAATAATTTTAAATAAATTGTAAAAACGCGCTTATTCTATTAAAAAGTATGAACTATTATTTTCGCGTTTATATTTTGAATTATTAAATTATTTTGCTTTTAAACAATAACATATAGCTATAAATACATTTCATTTATATATATCATTTATAAAAAACATGTTCAAAATTTATTCGCGAAATTTATAGGTTATATATGTTTGCAAATATAGTTTGCGCTATTTATATACAAAGTTAAAATATTATTTATAATAAAACTTTGAATTATATTGTAATATGAATATATTTAATTTTTTTTATTTATCAATAATATATTTATTAATTTCGCGTTGATTTATTATGGTGTGACGTAAAATACCTATTTATTATCGCGCAAAATTTATATATAATTTATATTAAATGCCTATTTATAAACAAGATTAACAAAAAGAATATATTAAAATTAAATTTATTTTTAATTATATCGCGATAAATAAATATATAACTTTCAATTGTCTTAAAAGCGCAATTATTTATTTTATGCAAATTTTAACTTTAAAAATTTATATTGTAATATTAATAGGCTTTGTATTTATCAATAAATCTGAAATTTAACACAATAAATATTATAAATTTTTAATTGATATGGATTATCGCGATATTTCTATAACTTAAAATAAATACAAAATTCGCGTTCTTATATATATCAAAATTTATTTTATTATTATGATATTGAACTACTATTTCAGATATTTTATAAATTATTTTATACAATATAAAAATAAACAGCGCTATAAAACATCAATACAAATATCACTTTAAATATGTTTGCAAAATAATTTCATTGCAAAATACATATAAAGTAAAATTTAGATAAATAATTTCGCGATTTTTTATTATGAATTTATCATTATATATAAATATTATTTATATACCGCTGAAATATATTTTATTTTCATAAAAGAAACTTTTTATGCTAAATTTTAGATAATAATAATAGTAAAATAATCATAATGCGAAAATAAAATATCTTTATTCTACATAACAAAAACAAATCAGTGATAAAATTATAGAACATGCCAAATTTAATTAATAATATATTTGTTTGTGGCGATAATAATATATTTGCAATATATGTTTAAAGCATAATATATTCTAGCTTAAATAAGATAACGCTAATTTAATAAATTAAATGATCAATAAATAATACAAAAATAAATGAAATTATATAAATCCGCGAAATAATATAATATATTTCTATAAAATAATATTCTTATTCGCGAAACTTTCCACGAAGTGGGTTTCTTATTCATGAAGAATTTTCCGCGAAGCGGTTATTCATACCCACAGGAATTTTCCACGAAGTGGGTTTCTTATTCATGAAGAATTTTCCGCGAAGCGGTTATTCATACCCACAGGAATTTTCCACGAAGTGGGTTTCTTATTCATGGGAATTTTTATTAAATAAAAGTATATGGTGGGTCGCTTCGCTTTTTATTTCTGATTATAGGCAAACGGTGTGAATATTAATCTTTGTAAATTTCGCAAATAATTATTTTATATTGTGTATATATAGTTATAAAGTCGCGATAAATTATGTACTCAAACAAATTATCAAAAGATTAAAATTTACATTTGTTAATATATTTGAAAAAAATTTGTCTTTAATTTCAGTTATTATCAATACCATTTATCAAATTCATGTAAATTATTAATTATTGAAACCCGCAAATAAATTTATTTTTTAATATTTAGGTGAAATTTATATTATATATATCCGCGAATAAATAAAATAATTTTTATTTTCCTATATTTTAAAATAATTGATGTTCAATTTAAAACATTAATATTTCCGCTTATTAATAAACAATAACTATATTTTCGTTAATAGTTTAATTATGATTAATATCGATCAGCTATTAAATAATCAATAATTGATTATTTTGTCATATTTAATAAAAGTAGCGCTAATTAATAATTTTTTATTTATAAAAGTCGCGATGATTAATAATACTCTATTTATTGATATGTCGCTTCGCGGGTGAATTATATAAAATAATAAGTGGCCAAATCTTATAAATATTTTTTCTTTATATATATAAGGGAAATCCGGCCACTCAATCTTCTTTAAAAAATGACCTATAAATTCTCATTTCTTATTTTTCACCTTTAAAAAAAAATATCTTTTTATTTTTACCTTAATTCCTCCAGTATTTTGTTGTTATATACCCGCATGAATTCCTGCAGGCTATCATTTAATATTATTTATTATTTTAACTTTCAATTTATATTCAATATCACGCAAAGATTATTCCATTGAAGATTTAATAATTATCATATGAAAATAATTGATTAATAAAATAAAAAAATATAAAATTATCGCCTTTTATTATTCTCATATTTATAAATTCGCGGTTTTAAAATATATTTTAAATTTTATTATAGTAATTAAAATTATGTCCGTCATAATTCTTTCGGGTAATAAAATTAAATATTGTTTTATTTATTAATTTTATATTTCTTAAAACATCGCAATTAAATCATTTTATAATAAAATTATTCATGGGAAATTTTCAGCGAAGTGGTTATTCTTATTCATGGGGAATTTTCCACGAAGTGGGTTTCTTATTTACAGGAATTTTTATTAAATAAAAGTATATGGTGGGTCGCTTCGCTCTTTATTTTTTGATAAAGTATAGAACAGCTGCGCTGTATATGATGGGTCGCTTCGCTCTTTATTTTTTGATAAAGTATAGAACAGCTGCGCTGTATATGATGGGTCGCTTCGCTCTTTATTTTTTGATAAAGTATAGAACAGCTGCGCTGTATATGATGGGTCGCTTCGTTATTTATTAAATAAAAGATATTTATATTATAAATACGGCGCGAATAATATATTACTTAACTATTTTGCCTTATATAAAAAAAATTTGCGTTTTAATTATAACTTAATGTTTTATAAAAGGTCGTTAATATTATATTTAAAATTTAGGGTTTTCAACTTTATTTAAATATGCAATTCATTTATTATGTATTAAATTACAGATAAATTATTATTGTCCCCGATTTCTATTTTTACTGATCTCAAAATAATTATTAATCAGCATTTATTATAATTTTTGCAATTATAAATACAATCTTTATTCATATTTTACATGTTTATTTTAGAAAAATTTATATTTGCCGCGGATCTTCTTTTCTTTATTTATTAAAATAAAATTATTTTCCGCAAATTTTCCAATAATTATATTCATTGCGGTTTTATATATTTATTTTAATTTTAATTAATTATGGCTTATTAACAATGCCTGTTATATTGTTTATTAAATCGCCGATTGATATTTTTATTTTCATTCATTTATTTATATATCTTTGACCTTAATATTAGCGGAATAATATTATGTTCTACAAATTAATGTACAATTTGGGTGAAATAGAAATTTATTTAAAAAATATAATAAAAACTTCATATATTGGTAGTTTCAATTCAAAAATATAAATAATAAACTATTGAATTATAATATTTTGGCGGTTAAATATAATAACAATGAAAACAAATATCAGCATTTATTAATCGCAAATTTGTATTAAAATTTAAAATAATATATCATTGATCGCGCACTTATTTTTTATTTGATTAAAATTTGTATTGATATTATTAATCGCGGATACTTTTTATTATCATTTTTAATTCCTTATTTGTTGAATATTTAATCAATAATTTTTTCACTCATTCATTGTATTAAATATCTTTTGTTCGCGTCTTATTCATTAGAAATTTTCCACGAAGTGGGTTTCTTATTAACGAGAAATGTTCAGCGAAGCGGTTATTCTCACCCACAGGAATTTTCCTCGAAGTGGATTTCTTATTCATGAGGAATTTTCCGCGAAGCGGTTATTCTTATTCACATGAATTTTTATTAAATAAAAGTATATGGTGGGTCGCTTCGCTATTTATATTGTGATAAACCAATAATATTATATTACAGACAATTATTTTCTTTAACCTTTATTTATTGTATAATATTGATCAGATCTATATTTTAAAATAAATTTACATAATGTGAAATTATATGGGAGAATATTTTATTTATTGTTTGAAAATAAAGAACGCGGTGTTTAATAAAATACAAATGTTTAAAAGCGAAAATATTGAAATAAAAATCATATAGTTTTTAAATTTTAAAGTGTACGCAAAAAGAATTTATAATATATGAAGTTGCTTAAATCTAATAAAGTTATCGAATATATTTATATGATTTCAATATGATTAACGCCAATTAAATTGATTATTTTAGATAAATTTCGCGGATTTAATTCAAAAAATAAAAAATAATTAAGCATATATTGAAAACCCATTTTTATACTGATGACAAAAAATGATAATAA
>Ga0194124_10004071_pt1 | contig 14661 bp, 9 predicted proteins | sample TA2KigCas0mmetaG_FD_148605 | JGI IMG/M metagenome (GOLD analysis project Ga0194124, IMG submission 148605) | Freshwater microbial communities from Lake Tanganyika, Tanzania - TA2015031 Kigoma Deep Cast 0m | ecosystem: Environmental > Aquatic > Freshwater > Lake | place: Tanzania: Lake Tanganyika...
CCCCGGCGGATTATAGCCTAATTTTCCACAATTTGAACACTTTTAAGGCATTTTTAAATGCCAAAACATCAAACTTGCTATATGTACTTATGATGTTTGGTTTTAGGTATGATTAAAAGATTCTGCCTATCACACCTGAAGTTTCAAGATATCGGGTTGCACTTTGAACCTGTTTATATCGATAATCATTCAATTTGAGCAGCGTTTCTATCCAGCGCGTTTCCCGCATGTTAACCAAAAAAACTGTAGCATCACCTGCAGTAAAACGGGTTTTTTCAATTTCATATAATTGTTTGTATTGCCCGCTAATGATAGCAAAATCTCGGCTTAGCGATGCGTAGGTAATCGCTTCCCGGTACAAACCATCCACTTTTTGCTCAGTTTCACGGATTTTTTGTTTCAACTTCAATCCGGATTCCTGCCAGGCCAGCCTGGAAAGTTCAAATTCACCACGTTCTTTTCTTAAAAAAAGTGCGCTGCTGAAACCCATACCAAAAGTGGAGTTCATCCGCATGCTGTTGCCCGCAGGTAAATCAAAATAACCGGGACTCAACGCTCGGTATTTAAGGTTGATTTCCGGCAACATTGCCTGCCTATTTAGCCTCATTTCCAGTTGGTTCTTCTGAACATACAAATTCATAATTTGCAGATTGGGTTGCATGTTTTGAAGACTTTCATTTACAAGTGTGTAAGGGAAGGACTGTAACATGCTATCAAGAAAATCGAGTCCGGTATTATCCGGAATTACACCGTCCCTGACAGATATCGGTTGTTCGGCTTCATTCCACAAATGGGCGGAAAGCATAAGACGGCTTTTGTATTCTTTCACCGCCGCGTCGCGAAACAACATGTTAAAACTACCTAGCTGGGCAGATGTCTCTATGGTGTCTGCTGCAGATTTACTCCCTGCAAGAAACTCAGGTGTAAGAAACTCAGAACGGATGGCAAACATTCGTTCATTTAGAAGTGTCACCGCCTGCCTGCAAATCTCTTTTTCCTGCCATGCGTAATACCAGCCTGCATAATCCATGATTACCTGTTGTGCAAGCTCATTCAGCAGCTGAGAGCGCATAGCCTCGCTTTGTTCCTTAAAAAGCTGGGCTTGCCTTACGCCGGTCCTACGGGCATCTGTAACCATGTTTCGTAAAAGTGGAATGTCTACACCCGCATAAGAAAGACCATTGTCGGGGGTTTTCATGTCCGGACTTAAGTAAATCCCATCATTTTTCTCATAACCGGCCTTAATGTCCACACCATACCAGGTTGGAATACATATACCGGCTGATGTCTCATTGTAATAATTTTCTGTTTTAAAGGTTTTTTCCCGTTGGGCAAAAAATAGTTTAGGATCAAAACCACCTCTTGCATATCTCAGATATGCTTCACCCTGCTTTGGAAATAGAGCTGCTTGTTTTGTGATTGGATGATTTGCACCCACCTGCTTTAAAACCATACCCAGATTTATGTTTCCTCTGTCCTGTGCTAAGACAGGGGCAATGAAACCCGCAAACAACATCAGTATGGTTGCAATCCTCATTTTTTGGGTTTGGTTGGTGCAGTTTCGATTTTGTAATAGTCTGGAGGGAAACCATTGAGCTGTCGCCAGATTTCATACCATACACGCACCCTGTTCAGCAGCAAATAACCGTGTGAACCGGTTCCTACACGCAACTGAAGCGGCCACTGTTTCGTGCCAACTTCAGGTGCTACCAGCAATCGGTATTTCCCATTAGAAGAGGGCGTGTTGTCAATCGCGAATACCCTGCCGGGGAAGGTTCCGTAGGTATAGTTTGGCCATCCTGAGAAAACAATGGTTGGCCAGCCGTCAAAAACAAAATTCACATGCTGACCTTTTTTGACCAACGGCATATCCATGGGGTCCACATACATTTCCACCGCCAGATGAACGGCTGAGGGCATTACTGTACAAATAGCCTCACCCTCCTTTACGGTTTCGCCTATACCACTGGCCAGTGTTTTGGTTACATATCCATCCTGTGGGGCTAAAATGGTATAAAATCCGCTTCTGATGCTATAGTTGCTATATTGGTTTCGAAGTTTGCTTATTTCCGCTTCGGTTTCCATCTGGTTGCTGATTGCGCTGAAACGGTCACTTTCTGCTTTGGCCATTTTCTCGCCATATTCCGCCGTAATGTTTCGCAATTCAAATCGGGCATTTTCCAAGGACGCACGCGCTGCCATCAGTTTGTTTTCTGCTGAAATGCGTTTGGCAATGCTTTCCTGCCATTTTACACGGCGGTTTTCTACTTCCAGTGGACTTTTTATGCCTTTTTTCTCCAGACCACTGTCACGGGAAAACTGCTGTCGGGCTGTGCTTTCGGCTGTTTTGTTGGCTGTCAGTTCAGCAGATTCGCTGTTTACCTTCATCTGCTCCTGTTCCACTTTATTCTTAGCCTGTTTGAGCTTTAAATCCTGATTGACTTCCAATTGAGCAATCTGTCGGTTTATGGCTTCGATTTTAGATGTATAGCTGTTTACGCTGCTCTCCTTAGCCCTTATCTGGGTTTCAGTTTGTTCCAGCAGTTTTGGATCCAGGTAGCTTTCCTTCACCTCGCTAATTCTTACAATGGTATCGCCTTTTCTCACATAGTCGCCTTCCGTAACATGCCATTTTTCAATTCTGCCGCCAATGATAGTTTGAATTTCCTGTGGTCGTTGATTGGGGAGAAGCGTGGTTACCATTCCTTGCGTCTGTATGTTTTGTGTCCAGGGGAAACATAAACAATACAATAAGCAGTGACAGCCATATCAGAACCCTGCTCATTCTTTTCTGTGTCCAGGGACTCTCTGAAAGTAGCAACTCACTTTGGTAAGTGTCTTTTTTATCTGATATCAATGCCATGTAATGTCTTGTATTGCTTGTGGAACATTGTTTTCTGAAATTTTACCCAAATCTGTCAGACCGTTTTCATCAAGATACAGGCAAGCGTCAGCGCTAGCCAAAACCGGAATTTGATTGCTAATAAAAATCACGGTTGAAGGTGTTTTTTTCAAATGATCTAAAATAGTATTCAGTTCCTTTTTGGTAAATGCGCTCCAGACATCATCTATTAAAATTAGGGGAGGAGTATGGTACAAAGCCCTTGCCAGCGGGATTTTACGTGCAATACTGTTGGGAATTCCGCTTTCTGATTCAAACTCATAATTAAATCCACCCGGCAAAGAAGAAACATAACTGTGCAAGTTTAATGTTTTGCTAAGGGCCGTTAGTTCTTTTAAATCTGGTTCATTACCCAATACAATATTTTGAGCAAGTGTGCCTTCAAATATATTGCTGCCCTGCAGGCAAATACCGGTAATACTTCCAAGGCCTTCACCAGAGATGTTTTCAACCGGAACATAATTCAGTTGAGATGCATATTCCGTTTCCAGATCTCCAATAATTGTTTTTAAAATCCGGGTTCTGCCAATTCCGGGTAATCCGCAAATACCGATTTTTTGACCAGACTGTATTTCAATGACGGGTTTTCCTGTTTTTCTCTCTACGAGCGTAACAATAGGAGGCTCTGCAGCAATACCCGTATGGGCAGCATGTTCAACACGTTCGTCGATGATGGCATCCGTAACCGAGCCTAGTTTTTCTAATGCAATTCCGGCATCATATACACTTTCTACAGAAATTACCAGTTTGCCAACTGCATCTACCAAAGAGATAATGAGAATTTCTGATGCCAGGAATTGCCCCAGACTGATATCTTCCCGTACCAATAAAAAACTGCCCAGAAAAAGCATGGCCATGGTCAATACCACTTTCATACCTATAGCTATAGCCGCCTGGTTGTATAAAATTCTGAAATGTGCCTGCCTACTGCCTACATAGCCCTTCAAATATTCGTCGGTTTTTTTCAGGTGAAAATTTTGCTCTTGCTTCAAATTAAATGTTACCCGGTTTTGGGCAATTTCCGTGAGCCAGAATGCAGTTTTAAATTTATAATTACTTTCAGATCTTGCAGATTCTACCCCACGGGTGTATGTGGCCCTCAGAACCAGAGCAACCAAAATAAGCAGTGTGAGCCCGAATATTAAAAATGAAGGATGGTATATAGCAAGCAACACTACACCGAAGATGATTTCAAGTAGGGAAGCGGTAAAACTTAACAGAAGTTTACTAAAGCTTTTCTGAACGGTGATGATATCCAGAAATTTTTCAGACAACTCCACAAAGCTGGTATATTTCCGCAGAGATCTGGAGGCAGATGCCAGTTTTTGAGAAAAATCAAAAGCAGTGCGCACAAATAATTTGCTTTGGATGGATTCCAGTATACTAAGCTGAGCCAGCCCTGTTAGTCCGGAAAGTAAAATTGCCAGCGTGATTAGCATAATCAGAATAAACCAGCTGCTGCTGAGTTTACCTGCAAGTACAAGCCCGATGATGGCTTGTATTCCCAGTGGCACAATCAAACTTATTGCACCTGCCAAAATGGCATATATGTAAAGAAAACGAATGTTTCTTCTTTCAGTTCCCGCAAGGCTCCAGATTCTTATAAATGGGCTGAGGGTATCGGGGTTAAGTTTCATTTGTAATTATACAGATCTTATATAAATGGATCAAGTGTAAATTTGTTTTCATAGCAGCACAGTTCAAAAAAAACTCCAAAGTGGCTTTAATTGTATAATTAGGGAAATTAGTGATATCTGTTTGGCTTATTTACCCCTGCCCTGAATCATAATAAGTGCTGTATAAATCATGATTTTGATATCCAGACCAATACTCATGTTTTCCAGATAGAGGATGTCATATTTCATGCGCTCCACCATCTCATCAACATTTTCGGCATACCCAAATTTCACCTGCCCCCAGCTGGTAATACCTGGTTTAATGCGGTGAAGTCTTACATAATAAGGAGCTTTTTTCACAATTTGATCAATAAAAAATTGTCTTTCCGGTCTTGGACCCACAATGCTCATATCTCCCTTCAGCACATTGATAAACTGAGGTAATTCGTCCAATCTGGACTTTCTTAGAAATGCGCCTACCCTGGTTCTGCGGTCATCCTTTTCACTGCTGAGTTGCGGCCCGCTGCGCTCCGCATCCTTTCGCATACTCCTGAATTTAAAAATCTGGAACGACATTCCCTTAAATCCAATTCTTTCCTGTCTAAAAAACACAGGGCCGGCACTATCAAGTTTAATAGCTAAGCCAATAAGAATAAATAAGGGCAGGCCAATAATTAAAGCAAACAGACTAATCACGATGTCAAAGACTCGTTTGGCTGTCTTCTGCCACTGTGGCATTACTTCAAAATCTACTTCCACCAGCATAGCTCCCAGTATGTTGTTCATTTTCACCATGCCCAGCACCATGCCATAACTGTCTGGCAATATTTTTAAATACACTTTTTCATTTTGTATTTGGTCCACCAAACCCGGAACCCAGTCGTGTTCTTCATCATCGAGGCAAATGATAACATCTTCTATACTGTGTTTCCGAATTATGCCAGATATCTGCTCTTTGTTCCCCAAGCATGGCAAATTCCCCATTTCTCTTGAGACATTGCCTTTTCCCGAAATATATCCCTCTATAAAAAACCCTTCAGACTTTTTAGCATCAGATAACTCACGATATAATTTATTGGCATTGGCTCCATTGCCAACAAGCAGTGTTTTATAGCCCCATTTGCGATGTTGAATCATGAAAATGGTTCTGCTGACTAACAAAATTCTGAAGATTAGCGTAATTCCTGTATGCAGAGAAAAATAAACGAACAACGATTTATAATAGTCTTTATAGTTGGCAACACTATCATCCAAAATAAGCATGAAGAATATGACCAAACTGCCCACAATGCCTGAAATAAATGTTCTTTCTACCTCTCTAAGACGGCTTCTTCTGAAGATATTTTTATAATATCCGCTACCCGCATAAACCATAAGCCACATGATGGGTATGGCTATTAGGCCGGCATAAAGTTTCATATCATTATTTACCGGTATTTCATATCCATGTTTTACAGCTTCAACAACTTGTTTCCTGTATAGGAAAAATAAAAACCAGGATGCTGCCGCCGAAGTTAAGTCAGCAAAAACATGCAGGCTAATTTGAAATTTACGGTTCATTTGGGATAGCTGAAACGTATATTATCAATGAATATTTCCTGACTATTCTTCACTTCAGGAGGTTTTATCGGGCTAATCATCAGCTGTATTTCTGTATCACCTGGCTGGTTATACAATTCATAAATAAGATTAATGTAAAACCGCTTCCAGTTGCCATTGGTTTCGAAGATGTAAACGTATGGCAGGTATAATTTTCCGGAACTGTTTTTCCTGATGATCGCCATTTGAGCAGGTACAGGTGTTTTAATATCAAATTCCAATATTATATCTGTCCCCATAAGTGGTAGATTTCCAAAAATCTGTCCCCATAAGTGGTAGATTTCCAAAATACTTGAAAGACGCCATATCTACCGTTTTGGCAGTATCTGCAGCACCAATTACAATCTTCATGCAGCGCGTGTTTCCCGCATAGCGGCCTTTTAATGAAAATGGTTCAGTTGAAATATAAGATGTATCACCACCTGCTGAAAATAAGCGGACTAAACTACTGTTGTTGTCTTCAAAATCTTCCAGCCAGGCGAATTCAGTATTGCTCTTGTACGTTAGTTTTATATTGCTCGCATTGGTTATTTTGCCCTCTGTGAGGTTTATGGTCGTATCAGCTCTATTGAACAATCTGTGAGTTACATGTTGGTTTAGAGCCCCGTTCAACCTAACTGAGGGGATAATTGAAAGTTTGTGTTTACCTGTAAATAATACCGGAATAGTGCATGGGATTTCAAACAGTCCCATATATTGCTCATCCACATATACGTTAACAGCGGAGATATCTTGAATATTATTCCCCTGAGCAGGTTTAGTTTCAACGCTTACAGAATCTATTCGAATATAAGATGGAATGGGCTCGGCTTCTTTGTCACAAGCGGCAATCAATACCAGCAAGGGGAGAAGAAAAGGAATAAAAATACGGTAACCCACGCTGCGAAAATACAACATGAACGGACGTAACTCAAAAGTAATTTACTGCGCTTAAACCTCATGGTAGCGTCTTTGAACCTTTTCAGTAATCAACGATGCAAGTTTGTTTACTTCCAGAATATTTTCAAGTGAGGTTAATGGTGTTAGTCCCTTTGCAATGTTTTCCTCAAGGTTTCTAAATTCCATTTTCCAGACATCAAAAGGAATAACAGGTCTTTGTATGAGTGTTAATTCCTGCTGTTGCTGGGATTCAGTTTCCTCTAAAAAGGAGAGTTGGTCTTTATTCTCAATTTGCCTGTATTCATTAAGGGTGTTTTCCGCAAAATCCAATGAAAATAATTTGTCTTGCTGATAAATCTTCACCCGGTGTGTTCCGGGCTCTATGGCCCGCCCTGCAGAAATATGACAGACCGAATCATTATCGAACTCAATATGAATATTCAACAGATCAGGATTTTTCCCGAATAGAAACAACGGTCTGGCCGAAACATCTCGTATTCCACTTTGTGCTGTTCTGATAACCAAATCAAGATCTTGTGCCAGTTCCCTAAATAACCATGTCTCAAAGCCACCGGGTGCAGGTGGTCTGCACTCTTTCTCCAGTTTAATAAACCTTGGCTTTCTTACAAACTGAGATGCAGTTGTGCACAAGGGTTTGTTATAAAGGGTATTGGCAACGTGGAAGCAATTGCCGCTTTCGGCATGCAGTCGAATAAGTTGTTCCGTAATTCTGTTGTCTTGAATTAAAAAGCCATCTATAAGTATGTGCTTCCCGAGACGTGTAAGATTTTCAAGTAAGGATGCATCAATGTAATGCACATGTCTGTCAATTATGAAAACATCTGCTTTTTCTGCAAGTTCAAAAGCATACAGCAAATTACCTGCGCCATCTGCGTTCAATTCACTGTCAGGATCGTAATAGCCGCTAAATTGAAACGTATTGTTGTCCTGAAGCAGGTGCGTAAAAATTTCAGCTTTTCTATGTGTGCCTATAATGACAGTTTTCAGTTTCATGTAAATTATTAAATTCGGCTCGCTTATTTTTGTAACCTGTGGCAAAAATGCATTGCCATGCACAAAATAAAATTTATCGGTTTCTAACACATGTTCACAAACCCATCCATATCCGAAAGTCCTGTCATGGCGGGCAGACGAAATCAGCTAGTTGCAGAGCTAAGGCAGAAAGGAATTGCGGATGAGCAGGTTTTACAGGCCATTGGCCGTGTTCCCAGGCAATTGTTTTTCCCAAAAGATTTCGAACAGTTTGTATACAGAGATGCTCCATTCCCCATTGGCCATGGTCAAACAATTTCACAACCGTACACAGTAGCATTTCAAAGTCAATTGTTGCAAATAAAACCGGGAGATAAAGTGCTTGAAATCGGCACGGGTAGTGGATATCAGGCTGCTGTGCTATCGGCCATGGGGGCACGGGTATACACCATAGAAACGGTGCTGTCATTGCTGAAAGAAGCCCATAAAGTGCTTAAAATTTTGGACAACCAATTGCAATGTTTTCATGGAGATGGAACACTGGGTTTACCGGCATCCGCGCCTTATGATGCAATTATCGTTACTGCAGGTGCACCTGAATTGCCGAAAAACCTGACGGATCAACTTGCTGTGAATGGCCGTCTTATCATTCCCATAGGAGATCAACCGGATTCGCAAACCATGTATAGGTTTACCAAAAATGCAGACGGAACCTTTAAAAAAGAGTCTTTTGGCCCTTTTAGATTTGTACCGCTCAAGGGCAAAGAAGGCTGGAACTGAAAATCTTAAGGATTCATCAATTCTTCAATTTCCCCTGCCTCAATCGGCAATCCAGCCATAAAATCGTGAATGCCTTCTGCTGTAAGCAAAACATCATTTTCAATTCTTACCCCCGCCGATTCCCTCTTCAGGTATATAAATTCCGGGTTCAATGGTTAATACATTTCCCACCTGCAATTCTCCAAACCGATGCATCACATCATGAACATCAAGACCCAGGTGATGACTTGTGCCATGCATGAAGTACCTGGCAAAAGCACGTTTATCTTTTTTTACATAATCCATTGTCAGCAACCCTAGATTTACCAGCTGCTCTGTCATTACCTCACATACTTCCTGATGATATTCAGGAAGTTTTTTTCCGGGCTTTAAAAGTCCCGCTGCTGCCCTATGGACCTGTTTCCGTTCACCGGCAAACAACGTGTTAAATCGCCATTGTAATTGGCATATTCTGCGCCAAAATCAAGTAACAGCAGATCTCCGTCTTTACATATTTTATTGTTCTCAACATAGTGAAGGACACATGCACTTGAACCACTCCCTATGATAGGGTCAAAAGCGAATCCATTAGAGCGTCGACGGGTAAATTCATGAATTAATTCAGCCTCAATTTCATACTCCCACACACCCGGTTTGACAAATGTTAACAATCGCTCAAAACCTGCACGGGTAATATTTACAGCTTCTGAGATTAAATCTATTTCTTCTTGCTCTTTGACCATTCTGCATTGTGCCAGAATGGGTGCACTTCGCGCATAATTATGAGCAGGGTAGCGGTACTTTATTTCATGGGCAAACCTAAATGCGTTCGCAGGTACTGTATCAGTTGACCTGTCATTTTCATTTAAGTTCATGTAAATAGTTTCTGCCATTAAAAACGCGGCATGTATGGTTTTTTTAAATTCGTGATACCAAAATACCCTTTCAATGCCGCTGGCCGCTGAAGCCTCTTCAGGCATCAGCCTTGCCCCATCCCAAATTGCAATCTTCACTGATGTTTCTTTGATGAAAAGCATCTCTCTGTAAAGTGGGTTTGGACACTGCACTGATGTTTCTTTGATGAAAAGCATCTCTCTGTAAAGTGGGTTTGGACAGTCAGGAAATAATACTAAAATAGTTTCTTCCTGATCAATCCCTGATAAATAAAACAAATCTGAGTTTTGCTTGAATTTATGGAATGCATCCCCGTTTCTTGGAACCTCGTCGTTGCTATGGAAAATAGCTATAGAACCTGGTTTCATCGAGGCAGTGAACTTCTTTCGGTTTTTAATAAATAATGATGTTGGTATGCGCTGGTATTTCATAATTGGTTAATTGGCAAAATTAAGTGAATTAAATTAATCACATTGATATTGAGCCAATCATTGTGATTGAAAAAAATCTAAAATACACAACATTCGCACTCCCGATGACCTATCATTTTAGTCAATACTTTGTTGAAATAATAAAAAAAGCCTATTTTTGATGCAACAACAATGTGGTTATTTGTGTCAATTACAAAGCAACCATTTTGAATAAATTGATAATGTTAAGAAAAATACTGTTTGCAATGGCCCTAATAATGGGTCTTTCCGGTAAACTCTCTGCAACCCACATGATGGGAGCCGATATGACTTACCGTTGTCTCGGGAATGGCAAATACAAAATAATTGCCAAAATTTACCGTGATTGCCGTGGGATTTCCTTCTCAGGTCCCTCGTTCCAGGCATTCGGAGGTCTTAGCGGTGGCAATGCCTGTGGTGCTTACAATCTAAGTATTACACGAACAGGAATTAGGGATGTAACACCCCGTTGTTCCTCTGCATCAAGACCTTGTAATCCTCAGAATACAGGTTTTACCGGAGAAGGTATTGAAGAACATACATTTGAAACCACTGTAGATTTTAATGCCAGTCCCCTTAGCAATTTTAAAAATAAGAGCAATTGCTGTGAGGTTACATTTGCCATCGGTCAGTGTTGCCGCAATGGCGCTATCACTACAGGACCTGCCAACAATGATTTCTGGTCTACTTGTATGATTAACATTTGCAATATTCCCAAAACAAGGAATAAGTGCAATTCAAGTCCTTCTTTGTCAAATGAACCTATTGGTTTCCTTTGTTGTAATCAGGCATACTATTTCAATAATGGAGCGATGGACACAACTGATTTCGACTCTTTTGGGTATAAACTGGTAGCAGGTATTAACTCACTGCCTACAACCAGCGTTAATTACAGTTCGCCATTCAGTCCTCGTTATCCCATGACGCCCTATTGCATCCCTCCTGGCAAGGTGGATTGCGTTCCCAATACCAGTACCAAGCCGCCGCGCGGTTTTTGGCTGGATACAAGCTCAGGTGACATTATCTTTACACCTACTAAATGCGACGAGGTAGGCATTGTCGTTATCGAAATAACAGAATATAGAAAAGACAGCGCTACCGCGAAATGGATAGTAGTAGGTAAAACCCGACGCGATATGCAATTAATTGTAAAAGACGACTGTGGTTACAATAAATCTCCTACGATTGAAGGCCCTGCCACCAACAAAGTTTGTGAGGGTGATAAAATCTGTTTCAAGATAGATGGTAAAGATGAAACATTTACTCCTTACCAGACCATCCCCGACACGGTTCAAATGAAATGGAACCGTGGTATCCCGGGAGCAACCTTCACAATACTTAACCCCAAAGACCGCGAAAAAACAGCAGAATTCTGCTGGCAAACCAAGGTAGGGCAGGCCAGTGATGTGTCTTATTCCTTTACCGTAACCGCTACCGACGATCACTGCCCCAAGCCATCGCAAGCCATCCGCGGTTTCAAGGTGAAAGTAAATCCCCGTGCCTACAGTACGCGCAAATACACCAAACTTAAGTGCGGCCGTTTTGCCTGGGAAGCCAGTGTCCCTGCAGGTTTTAAAGGTATTCCCACTTACCGCTGGAGCCTTCGCGACAGCCTCGGAAGCAAGGAGTTTTATTACACCACCCGCAAAACCGATACATTCCGCTACAAAACCGGCGGTAAATATATCATGGTGCACACGGTAAACAACTCCGATAACTGCCCCACAATTTACCGCGATACAATAATCCTTCCGGATCCGCCCACAGCAATCCTGGCCACCAAAGACACCTTTGCGTGCTACAAAACGACCATGCGTTTGCAGCCGCTGATATTGTTTGCCAAGGCCCCTTACCAGTATTATTGGACGCGTCCTGTTGATCACATATCAGGGGATACGAACATGATGCTGACAATCCCCGGCATAGACCGCGACTCCACGATAGTGGTTCGCATTACCGATGGAGATGGCTGTAAATTCTGGGATACGGTAACCATCTATAAAAAGCCATTGCCTGTGGTAGACCTTGGTCCCGATAAACGCATATGCACCTATGATAAAATGAAGTTTGATGCAGGCCATGCCGACACAGTATACTACAACTGGAACAGCGGCGATACCACCCGCGAGATTACCAAGAATGTAAAAGGTCTTTATATTGTTACCATAACAGATACTGTCTGGCTATGCAAACAGAAAGATACAGTAGAACTGTTTGTAAACGATACGGTAGTGAGCATAGCAGGCGCCGATAAAGCCATCTGCCACCAGGACACAATGTTGCTGGTGGCCCAGCACCGCCCTGCGAGCATAAACGCGACCTACCGGTGGACGAACCTAACCACCAGTACATTACTGGGAGCGAGTTTCTCATACAAGGTCTCGCCGCGCAACGTGAACTCGCCTGGTGGAGCACCTGTATACTTCAACTATGAACTGTATACGAAAGTGACGCAGGGAGGCGTAACATGTGAGAACTATGATACGATGCAGATTAAGGTAAATGCCCTTCCGCGTGTCTGGTGGGATCCCAAGCCATTGAAGAGCCAGTGTCACGCCTTTGGCGATATTCCATTGTATCCTTTTGTAAACCCGAAGGCAGGTAAAGACATCAGCGTATGGGCCGGTACGCGTAAGGTTCGCAATACGATGGTAGACAGCCTTGCGCCGAACCAGTTTATCTACCGCACCACCAAGATTAACAACAGCAGCCTTCAGAACGGTGTTTTCCGTCAGGATAAGATTTACCTGCAGTACATCGACAGCAATAAGTGTATCAATGTAGATAGCACCACGCAGCGTATCAATGGTACACCAATGGTGCAGCTTCAGAAGAAAACCTACTGCCAGGATGCAGGCAAAGCACCGCTGGCCAATAGCATCATCCGCCCCCAGCCGAGTATCAGTGTAAATATCACCTGGAAAGTACTTGAAGTTCCCAGCGGTATAGATCCTACGACAATATTGTATGAAGACCCAATAGGCACACAGCGCTACTGGATGCGTTTTGGTGATCCGACAGAAGATAAATACGCGGGTATCTACAAACTGGAATACTGCGTAGAAGACCGCTTGACGGGTTGCCGTAAGTGCGATACCACCACTGTTGAAATCATTACTGAACCTACGGTGAAGGTAACCTCTCCCAACCCGCTGTGCGTAAACTGGGATACCATAGACCTGAACGATTATGTGCTATTGAATGGCACGCAGCCCAAGGAAGGCGATGGCTGGTTCACAATACTGGAATATGGTTACGACCGCACGCACCCGAAAGTAAAAGGTACAACCCTACCCAAGGGACACCCCTTCCCTCGTTCGGCGCCAATACCTGGTATATCAAGTATAGCAACAACAGCACGGGATGTTTGAAGGAAGATAGCTTCTATGTATATGTGAACGACACTCCGGATGCCGTATTGCTGCCGCCGGTAACCATATGCAGCACCGATCCGCTGTTTGATTTGGATACACGCATAGACGCTGCCAAAACCCGTCCGCTGGGCCAAACCAGCACGTGGACAGGTCCACAGACCAATAGCGGTAAGTTTGATCCGAATGTGATCGGCACCAAGAATGTGGAAGGTCCATACAATATTGTATTCACGTATACCGACAACAATGGATGTTCGGATACGGAGCGCTACCAGATGTTTGTGAGGATGCGTCCTGAAGTGACAATAACCACGAGCAAGCCGGCAGCAGCGTGCGAAGGCAGCGACTTTGGACTGCAGAGCAGCAAGAAGTTTACAAGCAGGGTAAACTGGCAGAAGATACAGGGCTCTGACGGTACCATAGACAATGCAAATGCGGATAACATCGTGTATAAGCACGGAGCAGGCGACAAGGCAGCCAGCACGGCCTGGCTCAAGGTGACCACGGTTCCCGAGCCGAATGAAGTGTGTCCGCAGAGTTCAGACAGCATACAGATCATACTGCATCCATATCCTGTAGTAAGCATGGCCAGCTCGTTGAGAGGTTGTGCTCCGCTTACAGCCAGCTTCACAGGCATAGAAAGCCGCGGTATCACGGCAGGTCAGCTGAAATGGCGCTGGGACTTTGGCAACGGCGATACCAGTGATCAGCAGAACCCAACAGGTGTAAATTACCCGAATCAGGGCAAATACAAGGTGCAGCTGCGCATCACCAATTCGGCGGGTAACTGTGCGGTAACGGTAGACAGCATAGACTATGTGCAGGCCTACCCGAATCCCAAGGCGCTGTTCAGCACCGATCCACCGTTCAAAACCACGGTGGCGCTGCCCAAGTTCAAGACCATCAACCAGAGCAGCATTCCAAGTGCGCCATTCAATCCACAGATGAGCTACAAATGGGATTTTGGCACCTGGTATGATCCGTATGATGATACGTTTGTATCGTTCCAGCCAAGATATGCCTACGGCAAAGACACGGCCACCTATACCATCCAGTTGATAGTGACATCACAGCCGGGTGGATGTACCGATACATTCAGGAAGAATGTGTTTGTGGGTCCTGATATCATTGTTTGGATACCGGATGTGTTCACCCCGGATGGCGCAGGCCCCGGCAAGAACAACACATTCAATGTT
>Ga0194124_10004080_pt1 | contig 14631 bp, 12 predicted proteins | sample TA2KigCas0mmetaG_FD_148605 | JGI IMG/M metagenome (GOLD analysis project Ga0194124, IMG submission 148605) | Freshwater microbial communities from Lake Tanganyika, Tanzania - TA2015031 Kigoma Deep Cast 0m | ecosystem: Environmental > Aquatic > Freshwater > Lake | place: Tanzania: Lake...
GTTTATGGCCCGGTACGGGTTCGGCTCGAGCTCCGCCGACGCGGCGTCGCGCGGGAGCTGATCGATCGGGTGCTCGCGGAGCATCAGGAGGACTCGGGGATCGATCCGGTGCAGGCGGTCGAGGCAGCGGCGCGGAAGCGGCTCAGGTCGCTCGCGGGGCTGGAGCCCGCGGTGGCGCAGCGGCGGTTGGTGGCGTGGCTGCTTCGGCGAGGGTTCTCGGGAGGTCTCGCGACGAAGGTCGCGCGTGAACTCATCGCTGAGATTCATTAGTCTCCCTTCCATGACTCCCTCCTCGAATCACCATATCCCCGCGCCCTTCTCCCTCGCCGGTCGCCGCGCCATCGTCACTGGCGGCTCCCGCGGCATCGGCGCCGCTGTTGCCCACTATCTCTCCGATCTCGGCGCTGATGTCGGCATCGGGTATCAGTCCCGCGCTGCGGACGCCGAGCAACTCGTGGTCGCGCTCCAGGCCAAAGGCGTGCGTGCCTTTGCGCTCGCCGGGGACCTTGGCGACCCCGCTGCAGCCGATGCGCTAGTGGCCGAGGCGGTGCGCATGTTCGGGGGGCTCGATATCGCGGTGCATAACGCCGGGATCTGGCCGACCGACGACGTGCCGGTGCATGAGATGACCGATGCGCGTTGGCGCCGGACGATGCGGGCCAACACCGATGCGATGTTCCATGTTGCGCGGGCCGCCGCGCGCGTGCTCGGGGAGGGTGGGCGGATCGTACACGTCGCCTCCACCGCGGGGCAGCGCGGAGAGGCCTTCCACGCCGACTACGCCGCGAGCAAGGGGGCGATGATCTCCTTCGTGAAGAGCCAGGCGATCGAGCTGGCCCAGCGCGGGGTCACGGTGAACGCCGTCGCGCCGGGGTGGGTCGACACCGAGATGTCAGCGATCCCCTACGCGGGGGAGGGGAAGGCACGCATCGCGGCGAGCATCCCGAATGGACGCATCGCGACCGCGGAGGATGTCGCCTGGGCGGTGGTGGCGCTCTGCATGCCCGGTGCGCGGCACCTCGTGGGCGAGATCGTCAATGTGAATGGCGGGAGCATCCTGCCGGGGTAGGGGAGCCGCCTATCGCAGTAGCGCCCAGACCGTCGCGAGACTCGCCACCGTCTGGGCCACGATCTGGATCGTGGACGCGAGACGCTGCAGGTCCCCGTCGTCAGCGGGCTTCACGGGGACGACCACCGTCGCGCCGGGGCGGGGGGTCGGATTCAACGGGACGACCCACAGGATCGTGCGCCGTGCCTGGATCTTGCCATTCGGCTGGATGACATAGGCCCGCTTGGCATCGCCGAGCAGAGAGGGGCCGCCGGCGGCCCGCACGTAATACGCGAGCGAGCGACCAGACGAGGCGATGATGCTCGGGGCATTCACCGCCCCGGAGATCTCGACCGTGGTGCGTTGCATCGGGATGTGTAGCGAATCGTTGTCCAAGAGCAGGAGGTTGTCGCCGGAGCGGGGGCGCGCGAGGGCCGCCTCGAGGTCGACGCCCACGCGCGCGCGGACCACGGTCACCTCGGTGGTGTCGAACCCCTTGGTGCTCTCACGAAGGCTGGAGGATTCCGCGCCGGCCCCCTTCTTGCCCCCGCGTGCCGCCAGGGCGGTGGAGTCGCTGGCCGCGCGCTGGAATGAGGTGAGCGCCGTGACCCGCGCGAAGTAGGCCGCATCCGTGGCCGCCTCGGTCGAGAGCCCCCCGGCGCGCTGCACGATGTCGCTCAGTCGCTCTGACTTGGTGCGCAAGGCATACCGACCCGGATACCGAACCTCACCGGTGATCACCACCGAGCGGGGCAGGGAGAAGTCCGGTTGCTGCATGATCAACACGTTGTCGTACGGTTGCAACGTCGCCTCAGGAGAGGTCGGGCTCGTCCCGCCGGCCCCCTGCGCGAGATAGCTCGAATCCAGCGGGACGCGCACGGTCTGCGCCGTGACCCCACTGTCGAAGCTCAGTGGGAGGCGGGCGATCTCCGCTTCACGGAGCCAGGCTCCCTCCACCAACCCGCCCGCGGTGAGGATCAGGTCGCGTAACGTCATGCCTTCGTAATAGGGGTAGCGGCCGCCGACCTTGACTGAACCACCGATCGCGACGAACCGCCGCGGCCGGAAGTTAGTCAGCGAGTAGACGGTGATCACATCATCGTCCGCGAGGGCGACGTCGTTCACCACCGCCCCGGTGGTGTCGCGCAGCACGGCGCGCAACTGGGTCCGTGTCGAATCCGCTTGGAGTCGGGTGATGGAGACCTGCCCAAGGTAGGCATCGGGTTGGGTCCCACCCGCCGCGCGGAGGGCATCACTCAGCTTCATCCCCGCGACGAAGGCCTGTTGGCCCTTGGTCCAGACATGACCGTCGACGGTGATGCGTCCCCGCACGCGGCTCGCCACCGGGAAGACGCGAAGCTCATCGCCGCCGCGGATCTCGACCGCAGGGAAGGCGTCGATCGACGGACCGCTCGCCGACACGTCGACCACCGTGCGGTCACCGCCACCCACGGTGCGTTCAGCGGGCGGGACGATGCGGACGATCTGGACACGCGAGGCCAAGGCCGTCGGCTTGAACCCACCGGCGGCTCGGATCGCCTCGCGCACCCCCTCGCCCGCCTTGAGCTCATAGGTCGCGGGCCGGATCACCTCGCCCGTGACGCGCACGCGCGGGCCGTGCGTGCCGACGAAGATCACATCGCCATTCTCGAGGCGGACATCCTTCCCGTGATCGCCACGGAGCAGATAGTCGTAGAGGTCGAGTGTCGCGATCGTCTGACTGCCCCGTCGCACCGTCACGGCGCGGAGCGTCCCGGTGGCCGTCGGCCCGCCAGCGGCGTAGAGCGCGGTCATCGCCGTCGCGGCACTGGAGATCCGGTAGCTCGACGGACGGACCACCTCGCCCGTGACGAAGACCTGGATCGCACGCAGCTTCGCCATGCTCACCGAGAACTTGGTCGGGGCATCGGCCCCGCGCCGCACGCCCGAGTAACTGCGCGCAAGACGAGCGTAGAGCAGGTTCTCGAGTTGGGCCATCGTGAGATTCGCGACGCTGAGCTGTCCCACCTGCGGAATCACGATGAAGCCCTCTCGCGTCACATCAAGCGTGTGCGCGAGTTCCACCTCGCCGGTGAGGATCAAGACGAGCTGATCCCCAGGGCCGATGCGATAGTTGGCATCGACCGGGCCATCCATCACGGGGAGGAACTGACTCGTCGCGTTCTCGAAGACGTCGAGGCCGAAGAGGCGGTACGCCGCGCTGTCGGCGGCGGCGGAGGCCGTCGAATCGTCCCGCACGATCACGGGGCGACGGAGGGCCGCGCCTCGCGCCATCCCCGAATCCGCCCCCTGGCGCAGCATGGTGCGGAGGACCGAGGCATCCTCGTCGTCGGTGATGCCGAGTTGCCGGAAGGCGCTGACGACATCGGCGTTCGGTGACCCACCGGCACCGCCCGGCAGGTACGAGTCGAGGAATGACTCGGGGTATCCCTCGGCCTTCAGGCGCGAACGGATCTGTTCGGGCGTCATCCCGCTCGTCATCACACGCTGGCGGAGCTGGTTGGCGAGATCAGGGCTCGATTGGAGCATCGCCTTGGCCTGGGAGGCCGACGGCACGGCTTGGGCATGAGAGGTCGTCGGGGCGAGGAACCCGACGATGGAGCACAGGCCGGCGAGGCGGAGAATGGTCGGTAAGCGCATACCATAATTTACAGCGATGGCGCTGGCGTTGTGCCGTGCCGGGGTATCTTTCCCCGTCTCCGTGGGGAGGGTCCATGTTGTTGGTAACGGGTGGGGCGGGGTTCATCGGCAGCAACTTCGTCCTGGACTGGCTGGCCCAGTCCAGCGAGCCGGTCGTGACCTTGGATCTGCTGACCTACGCGGGGAACCGTCGGAACTTGGCCACGCTCGATGGGGACCCGCGGCACACCTTCGTGCCGGGGGACATCGGGGACGCGGCGCTGGTGGCCCGGCTCTTGGCCGAGCATCGCCCCCGGGCGATCGTCCACTTCGCCGCCGAGTCCCATGTGGACCGCTCGATCCATGGCCCCGAGGCCTTCATCCAGACGAATGTGGTGGGGACCTTCCGGCTCCTCGAGGCGGCGCGGGGCTACTGGGCCGGCTTGGACGGGGCGGAGCGGGCGGCCTTTCGCTTCCTGCATGTCTCGACCGACGAGGTCTACGGGTCATTGGCCCCGGGCGCGCCGGCCTTCAGCGAAGAACACCGGTACGAGCCCAACAGCCCCTACTCGGCGAGCAAGGCGGGGTCGGACCACCTGGTGCGGGCCTATCACCACACCTACGGGCTCCCGGTTCTCACCACCAACTGCTCCAACAACTACGGGCCGTATCAGTTCCCGGAGAAGCTGATCCCGCTGGTGATCCACCATGCGCTGTCGGGGAAGCCGCTCCCGATCTACGGCGACGGGCAGCAGGTACGGGACTGGCTCTACGTGGGGGACCACTGTGCAGCGATCCGCCGCGTGCTGGAGGCCGGCACCCTAGGCGAGGTCTACAACATCGGCGGGTGGAATGAGCGCCCGAACCTCGAGGTGGTGCGGACGATCTGCGCGGTGCTGGACGAGTGGGTCTCGCGTGCAGACGGGCAGTCGTACGCCACGCAGCTCACGTACGTGACCGATCGACCGGGGCATGACCGGCGCTACGCGATCGATGCGCGGAAGATCCATCGCGAGCTCGGGTGGCAGCCGGCGGAGACCTTCGAGACGGGGATCCGGCGCACGATTCGCTGGTACTTGGACCACCAGGACTGGGTGACCGATGTGACCACCGGGGCGTATCGCGAGTGGATCGGCACTAACTACGAGACGCGATGAGCGTGGCCGACGCGACATCTGCGGCCCGACCGCTCGCCTGATCGATGCGCATCCTCCTGACCGGCGCCAACGGCCAACTCGGGCACGAGCTCCGGCGGTGGCTCGCCCCACTCGGCTCGCTCGTTGCCTGCACGCGCGCTGACTGCGATCTCGAACGTCCCGATCAGCTTCGTGAGGTGATCCGGCGCGTGGCGCCCGCGCTCATCGTGAACCCAGCGGCGTACACGGCAGTCGATCGTGCCGAATCGGAGCCCACGCGGGCGGCGGCGGTCAATCGTGATGCCGTTGTGGTGCTCGCCGATGAGGCGAAGCGAATCGGTGCGACCATCATCCACTACTCCACCGATTATGTCTTCGATGGGACTAAGGCGGGGTGGTACGGGGAGGACGACGCGCCAGCGCCGCTCGGGGTCTATGGGCGCACCAAGTGGGAAGGGGAGGCGGCGCTTCGTGCTTCGGGTGTCCCGCATCTCATCCTGCGCACGAGTTGGGTCGTCGGGACGCACGGCGCGAACTTCGCCCGCACCATGCTCCGGCTGGCGTCCACGCAGGCGACCCTGCGTGTCGTCGCCGACCAGACCGGCGCGCCGACGAGCACGCCGCTCATCGCTGAGGTGACCGCGGCTCTCGTGCGCCGGTGGACCTCTGATGACGCCGACCGCTTTCCCTTCGGCACCTTTCATCTGGCCGCCGCCGGCGAGACGTCATGGCACGACTACGCGCGATTCGTCCTCGCGGAAGCGGGGCTCGATCCGGCGCGCGTGCATCCGATCACGACGGCGGAGTATCCGACGGCGGCGCATCGCCCCGCCAACTCGCGACTCGACACGACGCGTCTCCGCTCGACGTTCGGCATCGCACTCCCGGCGTGGTCCGAGGGCGTTCGTGAGGTCGTCCGCGCCCTTCGCATGCAGTAGGTTGTAAGGACCATGGCCCAATCGATCGCATCGACCACGCGTCGCGGGATCATCCTCGCCGGCGGCTCTGGCACACGGCTCTATCCGGTGACCCAGGCGGTCTCCAAGCAGTTGCTCCCGGTCTACGACAAGCCGATGGTCTACTACCCGCTGAGCACGCTCATGCTCGCGGGGATCCGCGAGGTGTTGGTGATCTCCACCCCGCAGGACACCCCGCGCTTCGCGGAGTTGCTGGGCGATGGGTCTCAGTGGGGAATGGCGATCACCTACACCGTGCAGCCCTCGCCAGATGGACTCGCGCAGGCCTTCGTCCTTGGCAAGCCCTTCATCGGCGACCGTCCCTCCGCCTTGGTCCTGGGCGACAACATCTTCTACGGGCACGACCTCGTGGCCGCGGTACGCGAGGCGGACCAGCGTGCCAGCGGGGCCACGGTCTTCGCGTATCACGTGCACGATCCCGAGCGGTATGGCGTCGTCGAGTTCGATGCGGCGCGGCGCGCGGTGAGCATCGAGGAGAAACCCGCCGCGCCGAAGAGCCACTACGCGGTGACCGGGCTCTACTTCTACGATGAGCAGGTCTGCGAGATCGCCGCCTCCATTCGTCCCTCCGCGCGCGGCGAGCTCGAGATCACCGACCTGAATCGCCGGTACCTAGAACAGGGGCAGCTTCAGGTCGAGACCTTGGGGCGGGGCTTCGCCTGGCTCGACACCGGGACGCACGATTCGCTGCATGAGGCGAGCGCCTTCATCGCGACGCTGCAGAAGCGGCAGGGGTTGATGATCGCCTGTCCCGAGGAGATCGCCTACGTGAATGGGTGGATCGATGCCGCGCAGGTCGAGCGGCTCGCGGCCCCGCTCGCGAAGACTGGCTACGGGCGATACCTGCACCGTCTCCTCTCCGCCTCGGACCGTTGATGCCGATCACCGTCACGCCGACCGCGATCCCCGAGGTGCTCCGGATCGAACCCCCGGGGACTTCCGTGCCGCGACCGGGCTCGACGTGAGCTTCGTGCAGGACAATCACAGCGGATCCTCCCGCGGGGTCCTGCGTGGGCTGCACTATCAGATCCAGCAGGCGCAGGGGAAGCTGGTGCGGGTGGTGCAGGGGGAGGTCTTCGATGTCGCGGTCGATCTCCGCCGGAGCTCCCCGACCTTCGGGCGATGGGTAGGAGAGCTGCTCTCGGCGGAGAACCGCCGGCAGCTCTGGATCCCGCCGGGCTTCGCGCATGGGTTCCTCGTGCTGAGCGAGTGGGCCGAGTGCCTGTATAAATCGACGGATTTCTACGCGCCCGAACATGAACGGGTCCTTCGGTGGGACGATGCGACGGTCAACGTGCGATGGCCGCTCGATGGGGTGCCGGTGCTCGCGGCGAAGGATGCTGATGCCTCCACGCTCGAGTGCTCCGCGGAGACCTTTCCCTGATTCCATCGGCGCGCGAGGAACGAATGGGCAGCGACGCGACGCAGCGACCGGCCGTCACCGTCGTGGTGGTGACCTTCGAATCGCCGCATCACCTAGTTCCCTGCGTGCGGGCCCTTCGGGCGAGTCAGGGGGTCGATCTGTCGATCATCGTCGTGGATAACAGTCTCGCGCCATCGAAGCGCGACGAGATCCGCCACGGTATGGCTCCTTTCGATGTGACCCTCTTGGCGACCGGCGAGAACCTTGGGTTCACCGGAGGGAACAATCGCGGCTTCCAGCTGGCAGTGGAGCGCGGTGCCGATTGGATCGCGACGGTCAATGACGACACTGAGATCGCTCCGGATGCCCTGCGGCGATTGGTCGATGCGTTGGTCGAGCATCCCGATGCTGCGGCGGCATCTCCGACGATGGTCGCCGCCGCGCCCGATGGGACGATCTGGTGGGGTGGCGGGACCCTCTCCATCCCACGTGCCATCGGTCGCCACGATCGGTACGGGCACCCGGTATCGGAGCTCCCGCACGGAGCGGCTCCCGTGGACGTGACCTTCCTAACGGGATGCGCCATCCTCTTTCGCGGGGCTGCGTTGCGATCCCTTGGCGCGTTTCGCGAGGACTACTTCATGTATGGTGAGGATGTGGAGCTGAGTCTCCGCTATCGGCGGGCCGGGCGTCGGCTCCTCTGGGTGCCAGCGGCTCGCCTCCTCCACAAGGTCTCGATCCCCGAGCCGGAGATCGCCCCACATAAGATCCTGCTCCGTGATCGCAACCGTCGACGCACCGTTCGCCTCCACTACCGGTGGTGGGAGGGTCTGGCCTTTTACGGATGGTTCGTGCCGACCCGACTCATCCATCTCGCACGATATATCGCGCGTGCGGACTCGGCGCGGGCTCGGATGGTCCTACGAGGGGCGTGGGAGCGCTGACGGCCCTTAGGCGGGGGCGGGGGTGTCATCACCCCCGTACCGGAAAATCGCGCGTCCTGTCTGCATGGCGATGACGAGGTCACCCAAGACTGACCACGATCGGACGTACCGAAGTTCCATTTCGGCGCGCGTGGGATAGGCGACCGCGTGTCGGCCGGAGACAGCCCACATTCCGGTGATTCCCGGACGGACCGAGAGGAGGAGTCGCTCCGACCCGTCGAAATGGGCCAGCTCTTCCTCGACGATGGGGCGCGGGCCGATCAGGCTCATCTCCCCCCGCAGCACGTTGATCAGCTGAGGCAGCTCGTCGAGCGAGGTGCGGCGGAGGAACCGCCCCACGCGCGTCACGCGCGGATCGATCTCATCGGGGACGCGGAAATTGTTGGCCCGATACAGGCGGGCTAACGACGGGTCATCCCGGAGTCGCGATTCCGCGTCGGTCTCCATCGTGCGGAACTTGAGGCAGTCGAACTCGGTCCCCGCGCGCCCAAGGCGGCGATGCCGGAAGAAGATCGGCCCGGGGCTGTCGAGCAGGATCGCCAGCCCGACGAACAGGGAGATGGGGGCGAGGAGGATCAGGCCAAGGAAGGCACTGACCAGATCGATCGCCCGCTTGGCCGCATACTGGACCGTGCTGTGCCGTCCGGCGAAGAGCTGGACGAGGGGGCGCTCTCCCTGCCAGACCACGACCGGGTTGTGACCAGCCACGACCTCGGACGGCATCACGGCGAGGACGCGGCACTTGTTGAGCAAGGCGATGTCGGCGACCACCTGCATCGAGCGGGTGCCGAGGGGGCCCGCCACGAGGATGGTCGAGGCGCCTGTCTGCTTGAGGAGGTCGTCCAGCTGTGCCCCGGAGGCCGCACACGACTCCGGTTCGGCTTCGAGGGCGAGGACCCCGGCGATCTTCGAGCCCTGCCGGCCCTGAAAGGCGGGATGCTCCAAGGCGCGAGGGATGTCCCGCGCCGTGCCGACGACCACCGCGGCATCCCGCTCCACGACCTCGCCGGAGCCCCGCTGGTCCGGTGGGACCGAGAGGCTCGGGGTCTGCTGAGTGAGGTGCGGTTCAAGCATTCGTGGAGGATCGGGGACCCGGAACGGAGGACCTTCACGCATCTGTGGAGGCAAATATGGCCGATGGAGGGGTGGCACACAACGTCCGAGTGTACGGTCCATCCGCTGGAATAACGAGTGATCGTCATGGCATGTGCCTGATCTGCCGGCTAGATTTGCTAGGTCTATGTCGATGCCGGTTGCTCGCCGACTCTTCACCCTCCTCGTCCTGGCCCTCGCCTCCTCGCTCGAGGCACAGGGGGCCGACACGCTCCGTGTCCGGGACCGATTCCGAGTGGTCTTGTCGGATTCCGTGCCGCTCGTGTTCACCGTGGACGAGTCGGGTCACGTGACCATTCCTTTGGCGGGGGCCGTCCGGGTCTCTGGCCTCACTCCGATCGCCGCCGCTCGGGCGGTGCAGGAGCGCTATGCGGCCGTATCGCGGGTGGCGGACGTCAGCTTCATCCCGCTGCGCCGGGTCGTGGTCAGCGGGGCAGTGAATCGGCAAGAGGTGCTCTTCGTCGAGAATGGGACGACGGTCGGTGAATCGATCGTGCTGGCGGGTGGCGTCGCGTGGAACGGGAACGATCGGCGAGTCGAGCTCTGGCGAGATGGTGCGCGGCGGGCGGTCCTCGATATGCGATCGGTGTCGGCTCGGTCGACCCTCGTGTCGAGCAGTGATGAGATCCTGGTGCGGCGGGCCTCCTGGGTGACGCGCAATGCGAATGTCCTGTTGACCGTCGCGACCTCACTTGTCTCCGTCGCCGTCATCCTGATCAGTTCGCGGTGACCGTGCCTCAAGACTCACTTCTGCAAGAGACGGTGAGGCGCCTCTGGCGCCGGCCGGGATGGGTCGTCGGAGGAGCGCTCGGTGGTGCCCCCTTGGGCGCCGCGCTCCTCTGGGTCATCCCCGCGCGGTTCCCCGGCCGGTCCATGGTCTTCGTTCGCACCGCGGCCAATCCATCCGCGTTGATGCGGTCCCAGCTGGGCGTGCTCGGGGATCTCGGTGCCGGGGCCCTGGCCCCGACCGGGGGTGAACTCAAGACGGAGATCGCGCTCCTCGAGAGCCGAGCGCTCCTCGGCGAGGTCGTCGATTCCCTGCGGCTCCAGTATCGTGCCGGTCGCGAGCATTGGTCGATCGGGATCGACACGTTACGGCCCCCGGCGGGGCGATTCCGGCCGAGGAAGGCGTTGATAGCGGGACGTCGCGTTCGCCTCGTGGATCGCGAAGATGCCATCACCGATCTCGCCAAGCGCGTCCAAATCGAGCAGATCGGTGGCGACATGCTCGCGGTGCAGGTCAGTGCCGCCGACTCGCTCCTCTCCGCCGCGATCCCGAATCTCCTCATCGCGCGGTATATCGATCGACGGCGCGTGGTGGACCGAGGGACCAACCGGGAACGCGTCATCTTCCTCCGCGCGCAGGCCGATTCCGTGCGCACCGCCTTGGAGGTGGGGACGGCGAAGGTCCGTGCGTCGCAGGAGCGCTCGGGGGTCCTCGCGGTGGAGGTGACCGCGCCGGCGCTCGAGGAGGCGCGCCAGGTTTCGGAAGCGCGTCTGACCACGCTGCGGGCGGAGGCCGAGGCGCTCGATGGCCTTCTGGCATCCCTCGACGATGGCGATCCACGACGCGTCGCCGGCAACCCATCCTTCGTGAAGAGCCCGGCCCTCAACCAGCTGGTGGTGCAACTCGCCGAGCTTGAGGTCGAGCGCCAACGGCTGCTCGCCACCCTTACCCCCTCCGCTCCACTCGTCCAGTCGACGGACTCGGCGATCGTGGGATTGCGTTCGCAACTCGTACCGATGGCACGCACCTACAGCGAGGGGCTCGCTGGGCAGATCGCCGTCGAGTCCGATCGCGTCGCATCACTTCAGCGATCGTTGGCGAGCGTCCCACGGGCGGGGGAGACGCTGCAGCGGGAACAGGCGGAGGTCGAAGTCTTGGGCAAGATGTTGACCGCGGTCTCGACCCAGCTGTTGGAGGCCCGGTTGTTGGCGATCGATGAGGGGGGCGTCGTCCGCGTCATCGATGTCGCCGTTCCCCCGCGCAAGCCGAGCTTCCCCGCACCGGTGTGGACGATCCTCCTCGGGATGGTGCTTGGCCTGGGCCTCGGGGTCTTCGTGGCGATCGGTCCGCCGCGCGACACCTCCGTGTACACCTCGGTGTGACGGCACACCCCGCCGTCGCCGGGATGCGTTGGGTTAGCGTCACCGGGGCAGGCCTCGTGGGGCTCCTCATCGGGAATGTCGGCCGGCTCCCAGGGATCGGGGTGGCGGGCGGCTCCAACACGACGCTACTTGACCTTGCCCTCATCCCGCTCTGGGCGGCACTGGTGCTGGGGTGGCGACTCGGGCGAAGGCCTGTGCCGAGCGGACCGGTGGTGCGATGGCTCGTCGCCTTCATCGTCGCCGCGACCCTCTCGCTCGGCGTCGCGATCGCTCGCTGGCATCTCGATCTCGCGGCATCGGTCACCGCCGCCAGCTATCTCCTCCGATGGATCGCCTATGCGGGATGGTTCTTCTTCGTCATCACCGACCAAGCGGATCCTGCCGCGAGCGCCGATGGGTGGCGGGCCTTCGACCTGGCGGTCGTCCTCTTCGCGGGGTTCGGGGTGGGGCAGTCGATCCTTCTCCCTGGGTTCGCGCAGATGGTGCATCCATCGGGCGTGCTCGAATGGGATCGGCAGGGCCGGCGGCTCGTCTCGACCCTCCTCGACCCCAACTTCGCGGCGGGCCTCGTGCTCATCGGATTGGTCCTCCGGCTCGCGCGGCGAGTCGAGGGCCTTCGGCTCGGGGGCGGAGTGGATCTGCTGCTCCTGCTCGCTCTCGTGCTCACGCTCTCACGATCGGCGCTCCTCGCGTTGATGGGTGCGGGTGGGGTACTCCTGATGGCGCGTGGCCTCTCGTGGCGGGTGCTCCGACTTGGCCTCGTAGGCGTGCTCCTCATGCTGCCCTTCCTCCCCTTCGTTCTGCGGTTTGCCGCGTCGTTCGGGAAGGTGGGCGTGGATGTCTCTGGTCTCCAGCGCCTGGCGTCGTGGTGGCAGGGGTGGACGATGTTCACGAGCCATCCCCCGACCGGCGTCGGGTTCAATGCCGTCGGGCCCGCGCGCCAGGCGTACGGGTTCTCACGGATCGGGACCTGGAATTCCCTCGAAGGGGGGATCCTCACGGTGGCGGCGATGACGGGGCTCATCGGACTCGTGACCTTCGTCGGTCTCTGGATCAGCTTCGGGCGCGAGTGCCGACGCGTCTGGCAGCACGAGGGCGTGCAACCGGCGGAGCGTGCCGAGGCGGTCGGAGTGTGGGCGGCAAGCGTCGGGGTCCTCGTGCAATCGTTCTTCGTGAACTCCCTCTTCCTTCCCTTCATCATGTTTCCGCTCTGGGTGTTCTGGGGTCGCGTGCACCGCGTCGCGCGTCGGATCGCCCCGCTGATCGTGCTCGGTCTCGTCTCCGGCGCGACGGCCTGTGAGCCCTGTGCGGGGCTCGCGGGGTGCTCGCCGGATGCTCGTATGGTGGTGCGCGGGACGATCCTGAATCGAGACTCCAAGAAGCCGCAGGGCGGGGTCGAGGTTGCCATCGGGACCTCCTCGGTGCGCACCAATGCGCAGGGGGGCTGGCGCCTCGAGTGGGAGGGGACGCAGGACACGGTCGTGACGGTGACGGTGCGCGCATCAGCGGAGGATGCCTACGCCGTCGGAGTGACGGTGCGTCGTCCACGCGTCGGTGGGGAAGCAGAGGATGTCGGGGCATGGTTCGATCGCCCGCTCATTCGGCACACCTTCCGCATCACCTTTCGCGGACAGCCCCTCGGGTTGGCTGAGACCGAGTTCCGGCCGATCGATGGGTCGAGGGACTCGGTGCTTCGCGCGCAGGCGTCGGAGGACGGCTACATCCAGTTCGCTGGCACGGCGACGCGACCGGGGGCCATCCTCGGAGAGTTCCGCATCCGGCACCCGGTCTTCGGGGATCGGCGGTTCGAGGAGGTCGCCATCTATGCGGACTATCAGCTCCAATATCCACTGGTGCGCGGCTGGGCCGACTTCGATGCATCGCGGCCGATGATCTACAGTGGCGAGGTGCTCGATCGGCGCATCGACTTCCGGAAGATCGGTGGTGCGACGGTGACCTTCCGACGGACCTCCGGTGCCCGGATCTTTCCTGAGGTCTTCTCCGCGACGACCGAATCCGACCCGCCCTTCGTCGGTCGATTCACGCTGGCGTTCGATGCGGAGCAGCTTGGGACCACCGTGGGGGATCTCACCATCACCACCCCCGACCGGCGCTTCACCGAGACCTACCGGAATGTGTCCTTGGTGGTGAGGGACACCACCACCTCGCGATATCTCGGGGTCTTCCCGGTGGCACACGCCTGGATGTACTCGATCGAGGCGTGGCGACTCGATCTCTTCCGTCCCGATCCCGGGATCCCCTATGTCTTCGAGCGGGTCGGGGGCCCGGAGATCACCCCGTCCCGTTGGGAGGGGGTCACCGATGGGGGCGGGCGGATCTGGCTCAAGGCGGCGTATGCGGACACCGGGGCGGTGATCGGACGCTGGACGCTTTATCCCCCCGATCGCCCCTCCTACACCTATCCGCTCTTCCAGTTGCCGACGTTCGCGGAGAACGAACCGCGCTTCGTCGGCACGTTGATGTACGGGCCGGCCATCTGGTACTACGGCTTCGTTCGGGACTCCCTCGACCGCCCGGTGGCAGGGGCTCAGGTGAGCTGGCGTCGAACGGGTGGGATCGAGGTCGATCCGACGTCGGGTTCGGCGACGACCGATGCGGATGGGCGCTTCTATATCTCGCGCATGTCGGTGCCGCTTCCCGGGGAGCTGCGGCTCGAGATGACGGTCCGACGCTCCGCGGCTGCCGGCGCCCCGAGTTACACCTTCGGCGATATCGGGCTGACGACGCACGAGACCATCGACTGGAACCTCGGCCCGATCCTGCGCATCCCACCGTGATGACGAGCCGGGGAGACGCGCTGAGCTGGCGAGTCTTGGGACGCGATTATGCGTGGAATCTCGCCGGCATCGGCGTCCCCGCGATCGCCGCCGTCGGAGCGATCGGCCTCGCCGCGCGCATCGTGTCGCCGGATCGATTCGCGTTGGTGGCCCTGGTCTGGTCCGCGGTCTCGTGGTTCGGTCTGCTCGACCTTGGCCTCAGTCGTGCGCTCGCGCTTCGCGTCACCGATGCGATCGCGCGAGATGCCGTCGCGGAGCTCCGCCCACTGATCTGGACGGCGCTCTGGGGGACGCTCGCGCTCTCACTTCCCCTCGCGCTCCTCGGCGTGGTCGGGGCGCCCCTGATCGTCGAGGAGTGGGCGGAGGTGCCCATGTTCCTCCGAGCCGAGGCGGTCGGCACGATCCGCTGGTTGGCCATCGCCTTCCCGCTCGTCACTGCCGGCATCGTCATCCGAGGGGCGTTCGAGGGGGGGCGACGCTTCGCCTTCGTGAATGCCGCTCGCGTGCCCATGGCGTTGGCGGGG
>Ga0194124_10004091_pt1 | contig 14614 bp, 11 predicted proteins | sample TA2KigCas0mmetaG_FD_148605 | JGI IMG/M metagenome (GOLD analysis project Ga0194124, IMG submission 148605) | Freshwater microbial communities from Lake Tanganyika, Tanzania - TA2015031 Kigoma Deep Cast 0m | ecosystem: Environmental > Aquatic > Freshwater > Lake | place: Tanzania: Lake...
GAAGATGAAATTGGTGAATATTCAGGTGAAAAAAAAGAAATTCGCCCCGTAACGATCGCTACCTACCAAGTAATGACAACAAGGAAGAAGGGTGTTTACGCGCACTTGGATTTATTTGATTCACATGACTGGGGATTAATTATTTATGACGAAGTACATCTTTTGCCGGCACCAATTTTTAGATTCACAGCTGATATCCAATCAAGACGGCGCCTTGGATTAACTGCAACTCTTGTAAGAGAAGATGGGATGGAAGGTGAAGTGTTCTCATTGATTGGCCCAAAGAGATTTGATGTTCCGTGGAAAGAGATTGAAGCCCAAGGTTATATCGCTCCGGCTGATTGCGTAGAAGTACGAGTGACCCTCACTGATCATGAGAGATTAGCTTATGCAACAGCTGAACAGGAAGATAAATACCGCTCGTGCTCAACAACTGCGACTAAGAAAAATGTAGTTATTGCGCTCGCGCGTCAGCACGCAAATGATCAGACATTGATTATTGGCCAATATATAAATCAGATAGATGAGATTGCAGCCGAGCTTGGAGTGCCAATAATCAAAGGAGAAACCCCAATCAAGGAGCGGGAGATTCTCTACTCACAATTCCGCAGTGGTGAAATAAAGTGCCTAGTAGTTTCAAAGGTTGCAAACTTCTCGATTGATTTACCGGAAGCCTCAATCGCAATCCAAGTCTCGGGCACCTTCGGCTCACGCCAAGAAGAAGCCCAGAGATTAGGTCGAATCCTTAGGCCAAAATCTGATGGAAGAACAGCTCGTTTTTATTCCGTTGTTGCAAGAGACACGATGGACCAGGACTTTGCTCAAAACCGTCAGAGATTCCTTGCTGAACAGGGCTACTCCTATCGAATTATCGATGCGGACGAAGTTTTGCCGCGCTAGTTACTAAGCTCCTTAGACCTATCCATACCAGCCTTCATCGCCTTGTAAACAATCTCTTCCCAGCCATTTGATTCAAATGAGCTTAAAGCCGCAGCAGTTGTGCCATTCGGGCTTGTCACTTCTCTTCTTAAAGTAGCGGCATCCTTCCCCGATTCCTGAACCATCTTTGCAGCGCCAAGAAGAGTTTGGTGGACGAGTAACTTTGAGTCTCGCTCTGAAAGGCCTAACTTATTTGCTGCCTTTATCATCGATTCAACAAAGCCATAGAAATATGCTGGACCCGATCCACTTACTGCAGTAACTGCATCCATCAATTCCTCTTCCACCACTAAAGTCTTGCCAGAATTTGAAAGAAGATTAACTATCCACGCCAAATCACTTTCAGTTCCACTCTTTCCTCTTGTAATTACTGACATTCCTTCGCCCAACAAAATCGGAGTGTTTGGCATAATTCGAATTACGCGCGCCTTTCTACCAATTTTTTTCTCAATTCGAGAACTTTTTACACCAGCAAGAAGAGAAACCAATAGAAAATTATGCTCAAACTCAGCTCTTAACTCTGCAATACAGGTTTCAAAGTCCTGTGGTTTAACAGCAAGGATCACTGCGTCAACTTCGTGGATATGACCCGAAGTCACCCCGTACTTTCTTACCAACTCATCTACTCTTTCGGTGCGCTTATCTCTAATCAAGATTGCACCAGACTCGATACCAGCTGTCACAAGTGAATTAATCATTCCTTCACCCATGACGCCGGTACCTACAATCGCAACTTTTGAGATAGCCATGATTAAAGGTTACCCGCTTAACTTTTCTTTCGAAGATTCTTAGGAACTACTCGATCTAGAAGTTCTTCGAGAACTATGGTCAGATCGCCCTTCGTGCGAGATAGGTTTGATTCAAAACTCTTGAGGAATTCATTGACAGCGGGCTGTGAAACTACGCCCAATAACGGACCGTATTTATCTTTAAATAAAGAGGTAGCAACCCTGCTGATCGCCTCAGATAATTCAGCTCTCGCTTCATCAAGAGTGGGTTCAGGCCGTATACCACTCATAACACCCTGTTTAGGCTCTTCCCTAGAGGCCCGTAAGAAATTTTCTATTTTCATCCTAAAGAAGGATAACCCCAATGTTTGCGCTTTATCAAGAAATACCCATCTGCTTGACTTGTAATTCAAATTGAGGTAACTGATTTCTCAAGCTTTCAAATGAGCCTTCCGCCAACACTCTACCTTTTTCCATGTAGAGAATTTTGTCTGCTGAATATAGAGTAGATAATCTATGGGCAACAACTACCAGTGTCATACTGCCTTTAACTGAATTTAAATAGTCGGTAATCCTTTTTTCAGTTGTTGAGTCAAGAGCACTCGTAGCCTCGTCTAGAATCAGTAGTCTTGGATTTGTAAATAGTGCCCTAGCTAGTCCAAGTCTTTGCCTTTGCCCGCCACTTAATTTATTTCCTCTTTCACCAGCTGCCGTTCGTAAGCCTAAATTTGAGGAAAATTCTGGAAGTTGTACGTACTCCAAAAGTTCCGCAACTTCTTCATCACTCACATCTGTTTCGTCGAAACCAAGACATACATTTTCTTTTATTGTTCCGTTAATGATATTCACCTCTTGGGGAACATATGCAACAGCTCCAGGCCATCTTTTAAATGCACCAACTGGGTTAGTGTTAGAAATTGATACCCGACCCTCATCGGGTTCAATTAATCCCAATAGAACATCAGCTAGGGTTGTTTTTCCAGCCCCAGACGCTCCTACTATCCCAACAAATTCCCCTGGCTCTATCTTCGCGTTCACTTCTTTTAAAGCAGAACTTTTCCCTTTTGGATAGGTGAATGAGACTCTCTGTATTTCGAGCTTCGGAACAAAATCCTTATGAGTAAAATTCTGCCTACCCGGAAACTTAGAAGGAGTCTCGGAATCCAAATCATCTCCCTCTAAGTGTTCTTCCACTAAAGCAAGAGTGGGAGCTGCCGAGCCGATGCTTGTACGCATCATCACAAGACCCGTTTGAACTCTTAAGACTGCGGGCCCAATGCGTGCACTAGACACCAAAAAAATTGCAAGGACAGCTACCGCGCGGCTCGCTGGCTGGGTCGCGAACTGAGCTACACCAATTAAGAGCCCACCGACAACTAGCGTTATCTCCATTACATATTTACTCAACAAGCCCATGAACCCAAGCCTTGCGTTAGCCTCGGCACTCTCAAGTCTCAGATTACCTATTTGTCTTGCGTAAAAACTCTTTCTGTTTTTAACTTGTAATTCTCTGTAACACAGCACAACTTCTGCAATTTTATCGCCACTCATTATGTTGAGACGCGTAACCTCTTTACCAATCACACTCGCTTTCTCTTGCATAACTCGGTAAAGAAAAAACCCAACAGATGAAAACAGAGCGAGGCTCATTATCGCCACCAAAGTATCAACTACAAACAAACTTATGCTAAAAGCTAAAATGAGGAATAGGTCCGCCACCAATAACATAGCAGCACCAATCACCCCCAAGGCAACAGTTTGGACGCCAAAAGTTAAGGCATAGATAGTCTCTTGCACAGTCTTGTCTCTGACTTTGAGCATTTGCTGTCCCATTAATCGGAAAATAAGCGTCCTAGAAATTAGGGCGGCTCGTCTGCTGAGGAACATTAAAGTCTTTTGAGATAAGTACAGGGAAACTAAGGATTTAAGTACAAGGGCTATAGCTGATATTCCTCCGAGGATTGCTACTTGACTTTGCAAACTGAAGTCTTCAATACCCATGAAGCTCAAAACTGAAGTTACACGGTCACCGGGTTTGCCTGAAGACACGCCACTAACAGATAGTGATCCAACTAAGCCAAGAACAAAAAGCCAGTTACAGATAGTGATCCAACTAAGCCAAGAACAAAAACTGCAGCAACATCCATCAAGCCCATGGCCAGGTAAACAAAGATTATTAGAACAGCTTTCTGTCTATCCTTTTTTCCAAGAATGCGGAGCGACCTCTGAACAACTACGATAATTGATGTAATTGAGGGAGCAACCTTCGATATTTTAATGAATGCACTCCTTGTTGGAAACCTAGTTTAGATTTTCGAATAGCCTCTGCGAGTCCTAAGTCTAACATTAAGCACTTAAGCAAAAAAAAGACAACTGTTGTGATTGATAATGAGCTAGATCTCCCCGACGTGACATTATCCGCAGTTATACACTAGACCTCCTATGAAGTTACTCTTACTCAATTACTCTATGAATAGTATTAGTCAAGTTTTCTCCCACCAACGCCGGATTGTCTTAGAACTTTCAAAGAGACTTGAGAGTATTGATGTGGTTTCGTCTGAAACATTTAAGGACGCTCCCATAGAGAATGTGGAAATCTTTAGTACGGAGTGGCGCATAGGAAAAACTTATAGAAATATAGTTAAATTTTATTTAGTCACAATGCCACTCTTGATTAAACATAGAGGTGGCACATTATTTTCTCACATGACCGACGTTCAATCTGCGCTTATAGCGATACCCTGCAAACTTCTTAGAATTCGTCATATCCTTTGGTATATGACCGACGTTCAATCTGCGCTTATAGCGATACCCTGCAAACTTCTTAGAATTCGTCATATCCTTTGGTATGCGCATAAATCACCATCAAAGTTCTTGAAGTTTTGCTATCCATTTATTGATGTATTGTGCACGTCTACGCGAGGCTCTTGCCCAATATCTGGGAAAAAAGTGATTCTTTTGGGACAAGCCATTGATGCCTCTATTGCCCGGGATATCACGCGTTTACCAAATGTTCCACCAAAGAGTTGGTATCACGTCGGTCGTATTGACCCTTCTAAAAATATCGAAGTGATAATTGATTCGCTTGAAGCCCTACATTCTAAAGATCAGGAAATCCAGTTGCACTTCTATGGGAGCCCATCCTCATCTAACTACGAGGATTACTACAATTTACTGAGATCAAAATACGCGCAAAGTGATTGGATATTCTTCCATGGCCAGATACCGTATTCAAGGTTGGCCGAAGTCTCTATGCTTCATGATGCCTTCATTAATGCGTTTTGGGGATCTCTTGATAAGGCAATCGTTGAGGCTCTGGTGTTAAAGCGAATAGTTGTATCGGCTAACCCGGAATATCTATCTGAATTCGAAAATGGAATCTCTCCAAACACGAATATTTCGCATCAAGTTCAGGCCCAAATCAGTGCTCTGTACACCTCTTCTTTGGAAAAAGTTAAAATGGATATAGAGAGAAAACATAGACTTGCGCTAGCTTCGCATGAACTTAACGGTTGGATAATGAGACTTTTAGATGTAATTCAGGAACCAGCGGATAAAAGATGAACATTACTCATGTGATAACAACGATTGAGCGCGGTGGGGCTGAAAAAGCCGTTTTATCGCTAGCGATTGCACAAGCTAAATATGGCCATAGAGTAAGGGTTATACCGCTCAAAGGAATAACTGAGCTCGCCGACAATTTTCTTGTGAATAATATTGAAGTGGAGTTAGGCACTTTGAATCAAAACCCCTTGACTCAAATAAAGTTCCTGAAGAAGAAACTGAGAGCGTCAGAAATAGTGCATGCACATTTACCTCGTGCAGAGTTGATATCGCGTATAGCTTTTGGGAAGAATCCCTTAGTTATTACGAGACACAACTCCGAAAAGTTCTTCCCAAAAGTACCACACTTTATGTCATCTTTATTTTCTCGATGGGTCACTCAAAACGCTAGTGTTATTGCAATTTCACAATCAGTTCTTGATTTTCTACGCCTCAATAGGGAATTACACACTGAATGCAATGCAACCGTAATCTACTATGGTTATGAAGCAAAGAGAGAGCTGGAGGTGAAATCAAAGCCCCCGGATTACCGTAACGGAATAAAGCTGGGAACTATAAGTAGGCTTACAGCGCAAAAAAACTTATCTTTATTTATCCAGTTTGTTAGTGACCAAGTAGCTAATGGGCGAGAAGTTTCAGCACACATTGTGGGAGCGGGTCCGATGAAAATTGATCTTCAAAACTTGGTGCACAATCTTGGGTTAAGTGATCGAATATACTTTCTTGGAAAACTGGATGAAGTATTCCCGTTCTTAGAAGATCTTGACTTTTTCTTACTTACTTCAAATTATGAAGGTTTCGGTCTTGCTCTTTTAGAAGCTTTTGACTGCAACGTTCCTGTTATCGCATCTAATGTAACTTCCATTCCAGAGGTATTAGGAGCGAACCATCCAGGACTATTCACTTGTGGCTCTATCGATTCTTTAACGCTAGTTTTTGACAAGCTTTTTAACTCAAAAAAACTAAGAAAGGAAACTCTTATAATGAAAAAAAATTCTTTAGTATGGGCAAATATTTGACTTCCCACAACTCTCTGTATTTAAGTCATCGGAACCGCGCATAATTCGAAATACTATGACAATGGCCTTTGACAGAATGAGAATATTCTCCAGACTTCCCATTCGCGTTCATTGCTGGGGTGGTTTTGGATCACAAATATTTGCCTGCGTAATAGCTAAACGCCTTGCGTCCCTCTTTCCAGCGCGCAAAATTGTACTCATTTTCCACAGTTCTGGTGTAACTCGTCGAACCCTGGAGATCCCTAAAGGATTTACGGGTGATTTTACCGTTTTGACTCAGGATGATTTTAGAACTTCCAATGCTGAAGAAAACAGCATCGATCCCAAGTTCTTTTGGCCTGTTTGTATGAAGTACGCGGACATTACACCCAAATTTTACTCTCCACTGAGGAAGTTAGTTGGGTAACAAGCTGCCTTGCAATTTCGGCTACCCAAGAAAAAGGACACACACGAAGTTCTATTGTTTTGCATCTCAGACTGGGAGATTTATTAGAATTGAAGTCCAAGTCACATATAAATCTCGATCGGTTATCCTCCGCAATCAAGTTAGTCTCACCCCGAGGCAAGATTACGATTTTCTCAGACAGTGAACCTTGCGAAGTGAAAGATTTGCTTCAGGATGTCTTCAAGGGAGTTGAATATCGAGTGGAAAAAGAAAACGTAATCAAAGTAATCCAAGAAGGTGCTTTGAGTGAACTATTCATCTGAACTATTCATCGGTACAAACTCAAAGATATCACTTTGGATCGCGATAATTCGCCGCGGTTTGAGTCTTGGATATACAACGCTGCTGCCAAAGGAAATCTCTACTCAACTAGAAACTTTGACTCCAGAAATTAGTAACACGCCTCGGACTGTTCAGTACTAGTAAAACAAGAGAATGATTAATACTTGATACTTTCGACAATCCTGGTTAGGTTTCATAGGTTGCCAATTTGGGCAGGGGTCTTATGAGAATTTTACCTTTGTGTGGCCATCTTTCCTTTATTGAGTCAAAATAATTCCAGGCCAAAACAATACAATGGCTGTATTCACTCTCATCTAAAGTTCCAAAAGACCTTATTGGTATGCCAGTGAAAGCCATAGTTCTCCCGATCCTCTCTGGAGATTCGTCAAACACGGCAGTGATCAAATCTGGGTTGCTCATATAGCTTAGAAGCATGTTTGCACGTCCAGAGGCTCCAAATCCAACAGGCTTACCGCCTCTTTTTATTATCTCCCTAACTGTTTTCTGAAGCAAAACCAATTCGTTAAAAAATTCACTAAGGGCATTTTTTCCTCTTTTTATTATCTCCCTAACTGTTTTCTGAAGCAAAACCAGTTCGTTAAAAAATTCACTAAGGGCATTTTGTGCAAAGTCGTTGCCTGAATTTTCCGTCCTTATAAAGCTGAACTTTATGCTTGGCACTTGCCTACCTTTTCTAAATAAAAAACGCCAGGAACCGCCGTGAGTCTCTATAACTTCTGACGAAACTAGGTTAAATCCCTCAAGAGCCAACAAGTGCTCCATAGAATGTTTGTCGTAGTAGTACTTGTGTTCATGATAGACAAAGTCAAAAGCTCTTAATCTAACTAATTCCTCCCATGATTGAACTTCAATTAAAAAGTAACCCTCTCGTTTTAGTGACTTGTATACCGCACTTGCTATTCCGCGAATATCTTCAATATGAGCAAAAGAATTACAAGAAATCGCAAGATCAAAAGCGCCCAACAATCTGTTTTCTTCGACAAACTTTGTCGAGAAATGTCCAACTAGAACGTTGTGGCCCAAGGATGTTGAATGCTTCACAATATTTGCAGCAGGGTCTACCCCGATTGGCTTAAAGCCCTTGGTGATTAGGTGTTGTAATAATGTACCATCGTTCGACCCAATTTCAATTATTTTCGAATCTTTCTGGAAACCTTTTGCAGCTAACCAGTCAGACAATTGACTGAAGTGATCGTTCATCGCAAAGAAAGAGCGATATCGATAGTCAGTGAATAGGTATTCGTCACCAACTATTGGATCAACCTGAACAAGACCACATTTTTCACATCTAAGAAGTGTCATGTCCACGAGATTTGCATAATCTACCTGTTCGGCAAACGGAAAATATCCTGCTAGTGGGACAGGTCCAAAATCATGAAGAATTTTCAAACCAACGTGATTGCAACTCGCACACTCAATTACGTTTGTCTTCAAGTGGTTTAGGCCCCTAACCTATTAGCGGGAAGTATATAAAAAAACTCAGTGGTCATCTACATGGTGCGACTTAACACTAATCACTGATAGTTTTGGAATTATTTATGTTCTAAAGCTCAAATTCAATATAAAAGCGCCGTACACTATAGTGATGTTATGGGAGTTAGCGAAGTGCCTGAAGTATTGAATATCAAGGGATCTAGATTTTTGATAACGGGAGGAACTGGGTCTTTTGGATCTACCATTGTTCGCCGACTTCTTGCAGAGGGTTGCTCTTTAATACGCGTCTTTTCCAGGGACGAGTCAAAGCATTTTGCTCTCCAAAACGAGCTACAAGATGATCGAGTTGATTATCAAATCGGCGACATTCGAGACTTTACTAGCCTTCGCTACGCGTTGAATGAAATAGATTATGTGTTCCATGCTGCGGCATTAAAGCACGTTCCGGCTTCCGAAAGTAACCCTTTTGAGTATGTAAAAACAAATATACAAGGTAGTCATAATCTACTTACTGCTTTTGCCGACAGTTCAGTAAGAGCGGCCGTTTTCTTAAGCACTGATAAAGCGGTGTACCCGGTTAACGCCATGGGTATGACAAAGGCACTAATGGAGAAGTTGGTCAGATCTTCAAGTTATTTATCTCGAACCGCCTCAAGTATAACGAGATACGGAAATGTTGTCGGCTCAAGAGGTTCTATCATCCCATTGGTAGTTTCCGCGATAAAAAACGAGAAACCGATAAGGATCACAGACTGGGCAATGACAAGATTTGTTATGTCGTTAGAAGATTCTGTGGAGTTAGTCCTCCACTCTCTAAAGCATGGTAGTCCAGGTGACCTATTCGTCAAAAAGGCATCTGCCGCTAATTTGCGAACAATTCTCGATGCAGTAGAAACTTTGCTTTCCAAGAAGGCAAGTTTGATAGAAATTGGAGGCCTTTCCAAGAGGGCAAGTCTGATAGAAATTGGAGGCGTAAGGCCGGGTGAAAAGATTCATGAGACCTTATTGAACTCTGAAGAAAGAACTTACGCAGAAGAATCTCAATCTTTTTTTCGCGTACCGAGCATCGTACTAAGAAACAAGTCTGAAATGCCTAAATCTCGCGTGGAAAATGAATACTCTTCAAATACGACAACAATGATGTCTGTCGACCAGTTATACCACTTTCTCAAATCCGATAAAGAAATAGCTAAAATCATTCAGTAGCTTACTTTACAATTCCTTGAAAAAGCGTCTAGTGTATTTTCTGAAATGATTAGAAGAGTGGTTTGTTTACTTCGCGGTGGGTTGGGCAATCAACTTTTCCAGATTTGTAATATTGCCATCTTGTCACGCTCCCTTAAAGCCAATTTCTATATTTCAGATTTAAACACGTTCCATCTAGATCGAGGTTCGGGTGGGACTGAATCACTTTCTCTTCCTATATCTGAATTATTTCCAGAGCACGCATCTCTACATGTATTAAATTCAAAATCAAGATTATTTGTAAAATTCCTCATGGCCACGAGCAATCGCTTTTTGATGTACCAAAAGTTTTGAATGAGAGCCATGACTATTTCAGCAAATTGCCCAGACTAAGTCTTTTAGAGGGTTACTTCCAAGATAAAACAATTGTTAACCAAATTCCAATCGCTTCACTAAATAGGGTCTTCCCACGTGCTCACGTCAAATCAAATATCAATAAAGTAGCAGACCGTGTATGTTTACACATTCGACGTCGAGATTACCCAAAATCTATTTCTCAGCAATTTGGGTCAGAGTATTACAGGAAGGCAGTCAAAAAATTCCAAAACTTAGGGTTTACGAAATTTGACTGCTAACCCTCCGACGATCTATCTGCTGCTCAAGAAATTCTGTCTTTCTTGCCAGAGGGTCAAAAACACTTTCCTGAAACTCAAGTAACTCTTGACTCTATCTCCTTACTACAAGAGATGGCAATGTACAAAAATTTTATACTTTCCCAAAGTTCACTAGTGTGGTGGGCCTCGTACATCGCTTTTAGGAATGATTCAAAAGTTCGCATAGAAGGAAAATTATCCAGTCTGTTGGACTTTCGAAATTCGCACGTTTTATGACTTCTTGATCCTATAGTGAGAGAACATTTTTTCCAACCCGTAATCTAATCCTTTTAACGCCACATCCATCGATGCTAGAACCGACCCATCTCCACAATAATCGTTCCCCCGTCCCTGTGCATCGACTTCTATATTAACTTTATGAGTACCGAGATCATTGATTTTCTTGCAGATTTCACTCAATAAGTATTTTTCTTGATAAACTAGATTTATCTCTTTTGGAAGAGTATTCCCGTTAAGCCATTGTTGTAAAATAAGAAGAGTGTCTTGGACAAAGAAGAAATCCGCATAAGAATCTTGGAATACTTTCATCGCCTCTCTGTTCCAATAGCAACTGATGTTTGACCGCAAAAATCGTTCCGGAGATTCTAGAATTCCGAAGACACTGAAGAATCTAAGTAAGGTTACTTCGGGGCTTGCCTTTACCAACTGCCTAAATAGGAATTTTGACTGTCCATAAAAGTCCGTTGGAAAGTGCAGACCCGCTTCCCATTCCCTAACATTAAAAATACTCCTCTGTCGTCCGTACACTGCGCCACTGCAAAACGACACCAACGGCAGACCCAGTCTAAAAACATTTACGCCGACAAGTAGATTTTCCTCCAAAACAGAATAGTCATCTGCTTTCAATCGACGACCGCCACGTACAGCAGCGTGGATAACGCTATCAATCCGATTCAAACTGACAAATTTCGATAATTCATCAAAATTCCGTAAATCACCATTAAACTTAACCACTTCATAATCTATGACCAGTTTAGGTATTAACTCTCGTCCAAGAAACCCGCGATGTCCTGTGAAAAGAATTTTCATCTTCACTAATACAAACTATCTGTTATATCGAGTTCTAATCTAGCGTGACTCTTCAATAAGCAATCCAAATACCTATTAAGAAGGCTTGGTTTAACTTCACTATGGTACAAGAGGTTATTTCCCTCCCTTTTTTTTTATTTCCCTCCCTTTTGCTATAGTACCCCTCTCCTCGGCTCATCATACTCTTTGTTCATTTCTTTTGACTCAAAAATTAAACAAGTAATTTTAATGTAGTAATAAATCACCTATAAACTTCATGCATCGGTCTAGCTAGTGAAGCTAACCTACAAATCTGAGAAAGACTTTTGTAGTAAACAGTATTAAATAGAGACTTTAAACTTTAGCTTGCGAGAACATGCATTGCACCACTCTAAAGACTTCCTCTTTCTTGGAGGCATTTAGAAAGTCGAATTCGTTGGATAGTAAATTCTCCATTCTCTTCGGTGACTTACTTGGAAATACTTTTACTTTAATCTTTTGCCAAATTAACCGAGCTATTCTTGGGAAAGGCATGGTCTTAGATTTACGTGCACTTTGGAAAAATTCATACCAGCGAATTACATATGTTGTAACAAGTTCTTCGATAAATGTCTGGTCAAGTCCTAATCTATTAACAAGTACGTTGATAAATACTTCTCTTTCAGAGGCGTATTCGCTCTTGTTCCACCAATCATGAAAACTAACCTGTCTATTCCAATCTTTCTTTGAAATCTCTTTAGTATTCCAGTTTCTAATCCAGTAAAGTTCTTTGATATAGTTTGTGGGGCCCACCCAAGTTGATACAATTTCAGCTGCTACCTCGTATATGTACGGAGTACTGATATTCGACAAATCGCCGAATACTTCCAGAATTTTTTCCATTGAGTCTCTACGGAATAATCTATATAGACCCGTTCTTGGAGGTTTATCTCCAAGGCCTGACCATAAGTGACTCTTTAGTCGTTGATCGAGCTCTTCTTCGTTCCGCGAATACCCTTTCATTTCAGAGTAGGCTGCAGAGGCACTTACATGACCACCATATGGGAATGCACCAATACTTAAACCGCCAACGGATTTGAAAATAGGATTACAAATTAACCAATTTTCCATTTCTAGAAGGGCGGAGCTAACTATTCCATCGTCGTCAGATGATATAATACAAAATTCATTCGAAATATAGTGCCTTGCGATAGAGGCCCTCTCTCCGTACTTCATATTGGGGCAATGAACGTATATGGAATTACTTGGAATTAAATCATCTCGTAATCTACTTTGGCTATTGTGAAACACCAGAATCCTAAATGGCGACTTGGACATTGTTTGTAAGGTGTTGAGTAAAGCTTTTTCTCGACCACGAGAAAATATAATTAAATCTATCCCCACCATACCCCCCGCAGAACTGCCTTGTAGAGACAAGATTTCTACACTTTTCAGAATAAATCTTAACTAAACATCGATTATACTTGGCCTCATACTTAATCCTCGATGCAATAGCCGCTCTTTCAGGGTCGGTTGTGCAATCCCTCCCCATCGACTCTGATTCCTATGGATATAAGGACTTGTGCAAACATGGCTGCGATATAATACATCAATAGTATTCGATGATTTTGGAGGTTTCTATTTTAGCAAGTTCGTTATTCCAGGTTGTCTCCAAAACAATTATATGATAACCTTTCATCTATAACTCATCTTAGGCTTGAGATTAGATGAATTATTTTCCCTTTAATTATTTACAGATTATCGGCAGTCTCAAATTTGTTAATTATTTTTTCTCTAAACTAATATTTTTGAATTATTTTTTCTCTAAACTAATATTTTTGTACTTAATTAGTATAATTATCTTAAATCTAAGAAAATTTAAAAAAGCTAATAGCATTTTTCTTAATTCCTACGCATTTGGACATTCGGTTACTGAAACAACCATTTTTTTTGATGAGTACGGAGTTGAGTCTATTTGTTTGAGTATAGGCAGTAGAGATCATCGGAATAAGTACCTTTGCTTTCTATATGTTCCTTATACTTTGTTGCATTTTTGGTTGCCCAGAATCCATGATATAAATGTATACCATGCATTAAGAAAAAGAGCTCATGATGCAATTGATCTCCAATTAAAAGAATCAAAAATCATTAAGTTTATGACTGGTAGAAATCTTCAACCAGTAACAAGACAATCAATGTTAGATTTAGTAGCAACTAAGAATTTAGAAAATGTACATAAACTGAGCGAAAGTTTAGCAAGAGATTTTATTTCAAAAATTAATCTAGAATACTCTATTGCGCAAGACAGAAAGGAAACGTGTACCCTACACTATTTAGTTCAGCAGCCTAGCCCACTGATTCCAAATCCAAATTTTAAAATTAAAAAATTCGATCAGAAATTTCAAAAAGCACTAAAGAGATTAAGTGAATCAATCGAAATTAAACCAAGAATTTGCTCAATTATAATTAGGAAATCCTGGAAGCCATGGTCAGGTAACGGACTGAAAAGTTATATATTCAAACTATTGATTACCTAAATGAACATGACTATATAGTGAATATTTTAGGAGATGTTAACGAGTTCATTAGTTATCGTATATCAAATAATCTCAAAGCTGCTTTTTGTTTTTTAGACTACAATTTAGATGATAGAATCTTTCAGATTTTATCAATTATGAACTCAGAATTTTGTATAGGGGATCAATCAGGGCTCCAAGCACTAGTTCATTTTTTTAATAAAAAACATTTAATTATTAACACTGTACCATTTGTTCAGGTGCAATATAATGGAGTTTCTTTACCGCGAATTTGGCATGGAACTGATGGGACAGTAATGAAGGGAATAAAGGATATTGAGAGTTATTTGTATAGAATTCATCCAAAAACAATTAATCCAAATAAAACTATTTTTCCACTTTTCCATGATTCAGCTACCATTGTGAAAAGTGTTAAGATGTTTATTGATCAAATTGAACTTCATGGAGCCATTAATGGACTGGAACCGTGCGACTTAATAGGGGGGATGGATTTTTTTGATTAATACCTGTCAATTATAAAGCTGACTTAAGTCTTTGTTGTTTAAATATCAACTAAGCTATCGATTAGTGCATTCAATATTCGACCTAGAATCGTTTGAAAGTTATGAGATATTCAATTCTTATCTTTAAAGTTCTAATATAGAAAATATTAGGTTTTACAAGAGCAGTTGGTACACTGTGAAGGTTGTGATGTGAACGTTTGAATTTAAAAACAAAATCAAAGTATTTTTAGGATCCAATTGGATATATTTTATTAAATGTATGTTTGTAGTAGAGTTAATTAAATTAGTTTTAAAAA
>Ga0194124_10004093_pt1 | contig 14613 bp, 13 predicted proteins | sample TA2KigCas0mmetaG_FD_148605 | JGI IMG/M metagenome (GOLD analysis project Ga0194124, IMG submission 148605) | Freshwater microbial communities from Lake Tanganyika, Tanzania - TA2015031 Kigoma Deep Cast 0m | ecosystem: Environmental > Aquatic > Freshwater > Lake | place: Tanzania: Lake...
TTTTAGAGCTTTTACCGATAAATAGAAAATTAAGAGACTATATGATTAATGAAAAAAAAGATTACAATCCAACACTCAAATACCCCTATCCATTTATGATGGGTGACTTGTGTAATAACCAGTACCCACTATAGATAGAATAGAATAGCTAACACCCACAATTCACACCCATATTCAATTTTAATCCTTCTCAGAATCGATCTACTAAAAAATTATAATTAATCATATGACTAAGATTTTAAATTTACCATTAGAGAAGGCTTTTGATGAAATTTTAGTAGGTCTTGAACTAGATGAAAAAAAAACAGTTTTATTGTTAATTGATAGTTTTATAGTTGATACCTTAAATATAGATCCAAAAAAAATACCATGGAAACATGAAACTAAAGAGGAGGAGGATTTTATAGTTTTGATTAGTCTAATGAGGTTGAGTTTTGCAAGAGTATTTCAAGAATATCAAAAGAAATACTTTGAAAGATCAATTCACTAGATAGTATTAATTAAGATTAATTTATGTTTTCTTTTTTTTGGCAACTTTTGACTAGTATCATTCTATTTGTGATTTTAGCATTTGGTCTATTTTATATTTTAAAATTATTGTTAGGTTTTTAATGGCCTGGCTTTTTGATTATCTAAAAATCGTAAAAATTAGAGGTTTTTGTTTAGATTATTCTTGTACAACGTGTGGAGCATATAAGTATTCAGCAGGTCTTGTATTTCTTGCCCATAAATTCAAAAAAAAAACTATGCCTAAAAGGGTAGAATTCTCGGGTATGGAGCCTATAAAGCCTACTTTTCGTGATTTAGAATTAAATTCACAAAAAGAGTGTTTTGAGGAGATATGTTATCAACTCTCAATATTAAAGAAAAATCAGATTACAAAAATTAAAAGCGACTATCATCACTATTGTCCAATTAAATTTATCTTTCTAATCGCATCAAATGATAATTTTAAAAATATTTTATTAGAAAAAATAACGTATACCCCAATACATGAATTTTATGAAGAATATCAAGAAGAAATATTACAAAAGCGTATTAGAATTGAAAGTGAACAGGCAGCACGAGCGTTAAAGGAAAGCCAAGCAAAAGCACATAAGGCAGAAGATAAGATTTTAAATGCTAAATTGCATCTTAAAAAAATTGAATATCAAAAATTAAGAAGTAAAAAATTTAATGATTTTATAAGTCAATTACAGAAAAGTGAAATTAAAGAGAGGTTTTATAATATTATAAATAATAATCCATTTGGAATATCAGCAATACCTAAAGAGTTTTTCGAAATTTGTAATTCAGATAAATTTATAAAAGTATTTAAGCTACTTGACCAAAATACAAAGGATAAATTTAAAAAATTCTTAGCTAATCGTAAAGAAAAGCACTTTAAAAAAATAGTAAAGTTTATTGCAAATTTTTAATTTTATAAAATCTAAAAAATTATATCATATCACGTTAGTGATTTAATTTTACTGTCTAATAGTTTAAATATTTCATCGTGAATTTTGGTTTGATGACACCATGACATTCTAATAGCTCCTTTAATTATTTCTTGATCGTTTGTCATTGATTTAATGACATGACTTGGTTCGTAAAGTGCTGAGGTACATGCAGAGCCATTTGATACTGAAATTATATCTTTAGTAGTAAGAATAAAAGCCTCTGAGTCTATTCCTTTAATTGAAAAATTAATTGTATTTTCCAATAAATTATTTAAATCTCCATTTATTTGAGCTTGATATTGTTTTAAAAAGATTAAAAATTTTTTTTGCAAATTTTTATTAAATTCGTTTCTTTTTTTATAATCTCTTAACGCAATTTCAGAAGCTTTCCCAAGTCCTGCAATTAGAAAAACCGGAAGTGTACCAGGTCTTAATCCTCGCTCTTGACTACCTCCGTATGAAATTGGCTCTAACGGTGGTTTTTGAAAATCCCTAAGTCTTGTAATTAAAACACCAATTCCTTTTGGACCATATATTTTATGACCACTTACACTTATTAAATCTATTCTTTTATTTTTAAGAGTTTCAATAATTTTTCCATAACTTTGTGATGCATCTACATGAAAAAAAATATCTTTCTTATTAATTCTATGTGCAAGCTCATCAATAGGCTGAATAACTCCTGTTTCATTATTTACATGCATTAAAGAAATTAATAGAGTGTCATCTCTTATTTTACTTATAATATCGTCAACTTTTACTCTTCCAGAGGGGTCTGACTTAATTAAATCTATTTCAAAGCCATCTTTTTTAAGTACTTCTAAGGGCTCCAGGACAGCCTTATGTTCAATAGTTGAGCTTATAATATGTTTTTTGTTTTTTAGTTTTGCAAAATTTTTAAGACCAAGTATTGCAATATTATTACTTTCAGTTGCCCCTGAAGTAAAAATTACTTCATTTCTAGTTGCATCTACAACTTTGCCAACATGTTCCCTTGCTTCATGAACAGCTTTTTTTGCTATCATTCCATGTTCGTGAGTATGACTTCCTTCGTTTCCAAAATCTTTAGAGAGATATTGATTCATTATTTTTAAGACTTCAGGATCAACAGGAGTTGTAGAGTTACAGTCCAAATATACAGCCATAAGTTGTTTGTTGACTTTTTGTTAATGTATGTTAAAAAAACAACATACAAAATAATCTATTTATTTCAAGTATTATTAAGAAATGAGCTTAAATTCCCACTCCTTTGCAGCAATAAGAGGAGTTCAGGCTGGTGATGAATATTATACATGTATTTGTGAGCTTTCAATTATCCCAAGACTTTTTCTTTTTAACGAAGCCTCAATGCCAGCAGAACTAAGATCCCAGAGACATGTAAACAAGTCTCGAATACCTGAGATAGCAAACTATATTTTGGAAAATCCCAAAAATTATATTTTCTCAGCCATTACAGCATCGATTGATGGAAAAGTAGAATTTAGACCAATCAAATTAGAAGGGAAAGACTCAGATTTAGGACAATTAGTAATTTCAAACGATGCAAATCTTGTGATTAATGATGGGCAACATAGAAGAGCAGCGATTGAAAAAGCTATCAAAGAAAATCCAAATGTTGGTAAAGAATCGATCGCCGTAGTTTTTTTCAAGGATAAAGGTTTAAAAAAAAGCCAGCAAATGTTTTCCGATCTTAATCGTCATGCAATTAGACCATCAACTAGCATTGCAAAATTATATGATCATAGAGATTTAGTAGCAGAAACTGTAAGACGAATTACTTTTGAGGCAGATGTATTTAAAGGCACTGTTGAAATGGAAAGATCTACCATTTCTGAAAGAAGTTCCAAAATGTTTCCATTTAGTGGAATTTATTCTGCTACTAAGTATTTACTACCTAATGATCTAAAAAAAGATTTTGAAAAAACTGTAAAGCATTTAATTGAATTTTGGGAAGCTGTAGGAAACCAATTTGATAAATGGAAAGCGGTTCGAAATGGTGTTATACCAGCAAGTGAACTAAGAAGAGACTACATTAATACTCATGTAGTTATTTTACAGGCAATCGGAATGTCAGGTAAAAGTTTGATTGAAAAATTTCCGTCTACTTGGAAAATAAAAATAAAAAGCTTAAAAAATATTGATTGGTTAAAAAATAATCTCTTATGGCAAAATAGAATTTTATTAAATGGAAGAGTTATAAAGTCAAACGTTAGTATCATTCTTGCATCAAATATAATTAAGAAAGTTTACGGTATAAAACTTACGCCCGAAGAACAGTTGTTAGAAAATAATTTTAAAAAAGGTTTAAAAAATGTTGGATGATATAAATAAAAAAAAATATTCAATTTTTAATGAAAAAGGCTTTAAAAAAACTATTGATGATTTAATTGAGTTTATTGCCGAAATCTATTCTAAGGATGACATTCCGTGGTTGATTGGTTATTCAGGAGGAAAAGATTCATCTGCAACTCTTCAATTGATGTGGAGCTCTATAAGTCTTCTTAAAAAGCAGGGCAAAATAATTAAACCTTTGTATGTTATGACCACAGATACTTTGGTTGAAAATCCAATTGTATCAATCTGGGTTAAAGCATCTCTAGAGTCCTTAAGAAAAAGAGCTCTTGAAGAAGATCTTCCTATTTATCCGAACTTACTTACTCCAAATATTGAGGATACTTTTTGGGTAAATTTAATTGGTAAAGGCTATCCAGCACCAAGACCAAAGTTTAGATGGTGTACTAGTAGATTAAAAATTAATAGCGCAAACACTTTTATGTTTAATATTGCTTCTAAAAAAGGAGAGGCGATAATTGTGCTTGGCACCAGAAAAGCTGAAAGCTCAAAAAGAAGCTTTAACATAAGAGAAAATGATGCGAAATCTCAAAGACAGTATTTCTCGGCACATAGTGAACACAACAATATTTATAGTTTTTTACCTATTAAAGATTGGTCGAATGACGATGTGTGGCTTTATTTATTACAAAATAATTCACCCTGGGGAATTAATAATAAAGATCTTTTAAGTATGTATCAGGGAGCAACTGAGGGTGGGGAATGCCCGTTAGTTGTTGATACATCCACACCTTCTTGTGGCGATAGCAGGTTTGGGTGTTGGGTATGCACTTTAGTTTCACAAGACCGATCTATGTCAGCCATGGTTCAAAATGATGAGGAGAAAACATGGATGGAACCATTGCTACAACTTAGAAATCTTTTAGATGAACACGATCATGACAAAAGAGACTTTAGAAGACTTACTGGCAATGTCCAATTATTTGCAAATGATGATACGAAGTCAATACCAGGTCCATATACTCAAAAAAGTAGAGAAGAATGGCTAAGAGCACTTTTGAAGGCTCAAAATAAAGTAAGGAACAATCCTAAACTTCCAAAAGAATTAAAAAATATAGAACTAATTTTAAAAGACGAATTAGATCAAATAAGAAAAATTTGGTTTTATCAAAAATTAGAAATAGAGGATTTAGTCCCTAAGATTTGCGAAGAAGAGGCAAAGGGGCTTTATTCTTTTGAGCCTTTGGAAGAGACACATGTATTTGATAATGAAATTATGAAAATTCTAAAAGATGTTTGTGGTAATGATGATTTAACTTTTGAACTTTCAAGAAATTTACTTGAGATTGAAAGAAAATATTTTAAATCTAATCGAAGACACGGGTTGATGGATGAATTTTCAAAAGCTTTTAAAAAATCATTTTTTAAAGATGAACAAGATGCCTTAAATTATGCTCGGGAGAAAAAAAGTATTCAATCAAATAATTCTTATTCTTTAAATATTGAGGATTTAAGTAAAGTGAATATTGAAAATATAAAAGATTTGAATGGCGAAATAAAACTAGAAAGCGAAAATGTAAAATGATTCTAGACAAATTATCTTTACATAATTTTGCAATTTATAAAGGTGAGCAGGAATTTGATTTAAACCCTATAGGCAAGACAAAACCTATAATTCTTATTGGGGCAATGAATGGCAGTGGTAAAACAACTTTTCTGCAATCAATAGATTTTTTATTATACGGAAAAAATTCAAATACTTTTAAGAGTCAAAATCTTTCATATGAAGGATATTTAGAAAAAAATATTCATATAGATCACAAAGATGAGGGCGCCTCTATTACTCTAAATTTTAGAAAACAAGCACAAGGAAAAGCAGAGAATTTTAGAGTAGTTCGAATGTGGAAAAGAAATGGTGAAAAAATTAAGGAGAATTTTTTTGTTTATGTAAATGATGTTTTAGATGACATTATTACCAAAGATTGGGATAATTTTATTGAACAGCTGCTTCCTGCAAAAGTTGCACAGTTATTTTTTTTCGATGGAGAAAAAATTGAACAGCTAGCAGACCTTGATCAGTCTAAAGAGGTTTTAAAAAAAGCAATTGATTCATTACTAGGACTTGAAATTGTTACAAGGTTGAACTTAGATTTGGACGAGTTTGCTAAAAAGTCATCAATTCTCACAAAAGACGATAAGGATTTACAGATTATTAAGGATTTAGAGGAACAGGTTAATTTAATTAATCAGCAAATAAAAAAACTTGAAGAAAATAAAACTAAATTAGAGGACGATTCTACGAGAATGAAATTTGAAATAAGTACACTCGATCAAGAACTAGAAAGATCAGGATTAAATTTTTTTAGTAAAAAAAAAGAGATAGAGCTTAGTCTTGATAACAAAAATAAGGAAAATGAGGAGTTAAAAAACCATTTATTAAATATTGCAGGGGAGGAGGGACCTTTATTACTCGTCAAAAAAGAACTAAAAGAAATTGAGGAAAAACTTTCTAATAATATTAATCAAAATAAAAAAGATCTTGTATCTGAAGAAAAGAATATTTTGATTAACGATATTAAATTATTTGTTGAAAAAGATTGTAGCGATAAAAGTTTTAAAGAAAAATTATTTAATTTTTTATTATCTAAACAGATAAAGAATGAATCAATAAGTGAAAATTTTTCAAAAATTAATGGATTAAGTTTAGACCATCTTAGAGAGATACAGAATAAAATTCTTCCGGATTTAGATATAAAAATTAATTCTCATTTAAACCAGCTAAAAGAAAATCTTCTCGATATAGAAAAGTTAGAAATAGATTTTAAAAAAATTCCAGCAGAGGATAAAATTAAACCAATAATAGATAAACAAGAAGGATTAAAAATTGAAGTCATTCAAATTTTAGGAGCAATCAAACTAATTAATGAACAAATTGTACAAAAAAATTACGAAAAAAAACCTAAAGAACTTCAACTTAAAAAACTTTATCAAATTCAATCAGACAAAAGAACTGAGTTGCTAGATAGTGAAAGATTTGTTGTCTTTTCAGAGAAAACAAAAATTATTATGGATCAATTTAAGAAAAAAGTTTTAGAACATCACATTTTAAAATTAGAAAATCTTATAAAAGCATGTTTTAGTTTTTTGATTAGAAAAAAAGATTTTTTAGAAAAAGTAAAAATTGATCTCAATAGTTTTGAACTATTTCTTTTTGACAAAAAAAATAGAAATATTGAAACATCAACCCTCTCGGCAGGAGAGAGACAATTATTGGCAGTTGCTATTTTGTGGGCTCTTGCAAAAGCTTCAAATAAATCTTCACCAACTATTATTGACACACCACTAGGTAGACTTGACTCTAATCATAGACTTAATTTAGTTGAAAAATATTTTCCAAATGCGAGCCATCAAGTAATCCTTCTATCAACTGATGAAGAAATAAATAAAAACTATTTAAACATTATGAAACAAAGTATTTCAAAAAGTTATTTAATTAATTTTGATCCTAAAATTAATGGTAGCGTTGTTGAGAAAGGATATTTTTTTTAATGTTAGATTATAGTCAAATCTCAATTGATACAGTCTTTACATCTCAGAATAATAAAAATGCACTAAACAGGCTAAAAGGAGTTACCGGAATTAAGTACTGGAACATCCTTTGTAGATATGCTTTTTGTATATCAATTAAAGAAATATCCTTGCCTAGGGTATTAGATGAAAAAAATGACGGAGTTGAAATGAATTTTGAGACTTTTGCTGGAAAAGAAAAGGCTATTTATGTGTCATTATTAGTGAACAATTTGTTGAGGAATAACATTCAAATCAACAATCATAATTTAGCTAAATATCTCAGAGCACATATAAGCAGAGGAATTAACGTGTTATTCAATAGAAAAATAAAAAATATAAGTGATTTTTTAAGATTTTAAAATTTTTATTAAAAAATAAAATTTTTGTTATTTTTTAAATGTTCTCTTAAAACGTCTTGATATTTTACTAAAAATTCTCCGAGTAAATTAGGCTTTGGAATACTAGCGATCATAATATCGCAACCACCGTTTGCATATCTATTCGCTTCTTTAAATCCTTTCTCTAAAGATAATTTTGATACGCTATTGGGATTTATAAATCTATCTAAGTGCTGAGATGTAAGTTCTTTATCATTTATATCAATGCCAGTATTTTTTGCTTCTACAAATAGTATTAAGCCTATTATGAAGTTTGAATAATCACTATATTTATCAGCCCAATAATCTAACAACTCTCCTGCATCAGGCATTTCACTTTTTTTATTTGCTGCAATACCCATCATAAGGCAAAGATAATACATATCTAATTTAATTTTAAATTCTTTACTTATTCCCTGAAACCAACTCCTATGATCCTTTGATAATCTAAACGCCATAATTTTTTTTTATATATTTTCTCTTTTTTCTAATATTGGACTAAAATTATTAAAAAAATCTCTATCATTTACAAAAATTGCATTTTCTGTCTCAATTTTATTAGTTGGAAGGTTTGGTAAATCTTTAGATGAAAATCTAGATTTATCAAAAACAGTTAAATGTAAGATTTCATTGATATTTACCTTCTTCTCAATAGCAGTTGTAAATTCTAATCTTTCACTACTCTGTACAAACGTAATAAATTGACCATTTTTTTTTACGAGTTCTACTAGTGGTTCAGACAAATCTCTGCGCACATAAAGATCAATTGCCCCGCAAGGACTGTCAAAAATTGTAAAAAAATTAACATTCTCTCTAGCTAATAAAACAGATAAATACAATATTCCTACGGCTAATTTTTGTCCTGCACTACCTGAACTTTGATTTTCTAATGTTATATATTCTTCAATATCCTCAATTTGAAGTCTTTTTTTCCCAGCGAAAATATTTTTTAATTGCAAGTTACATGTTTCTATAATTTTTTGTTTAACAGCTTTTTTAACGTTTACTTTAATTTTTTGGCAAATATTTTTAATCTTTTCTATGTCTTGTCTGAGTTTCATATTTTCTTCGATTTGTAGAATTTTTTCTTCTTGTTTTTTTATAGCTCTATTTAGTATTGGGATGCTCTTAGTTATGTCTAAATTTTCTTCTGTATTAGTTCTGATTTTTTCAAGTTGTATCATTAATTTATTTTTATCATTATTAAGTTCCCCCCTTTTTTCCATTTTTTGTTGTAAATTGGCAGGGGCACTTAATTGTAAGTTCTTATTTGCAAGTTCGTAATCGGCTTCAGCTGTCTCTATTGCTTCTTTTAATCGTTTAAACTCCTCATTTTTTTTTGCTAATATATTTTGATCAAAATCTTTTGATTTTAGTTTATTTCTAATATCTGTTTTGAGACTATTATATATTCCAGCTCTGTCCTCATCAAAATATTTTAATTTATTTTTGTTAATAGAATTGATTGCTTGGCTATTCATTTCTCTATCACAAATACAATTTTTATCTTCAACTAACTCATCAAAAAAAGCTCTAGTGGCATTTGCTGGAATTTTTAATTTATATAAACTGTCTTGCATTATGTCTAATGCTGCAATAAATTTTTGATCCAAGTTAAGAGGATTTTTAATTAATTCAAAATAATCTTTTACAAAAAGGTTGTATTCATTTTCATACTCTTCACATTGACTTTTTTTTTCTTGTGCTAGATTTTTTAGATTTCCACTGAGACTATCATCATCTTTTATCTCTTTATCAATGTTGCTTATTTCTTTTGATATTCGTTGTATTTCCTTTTCTCCCTCGATTAATTGTTTTTCTAATTCTTTTTTTTTAGTTTCATATTTATCCCTCTCTTTAATGGCAAGAGCTATTCCTATTTTAGTTTTTGCAGACGATGACTTTTCAGACTCTATAATTTGATTTTTCCAATATTTATCAAGAGACAGTTCCATTTTATCTAATATATTGAGTTGGCAAATTGAATCTAAACATTGAAATGCTCGACTATCCGCAGGGTCAAATAGTTTATTGGCAAACTCTCCATCAAAAACAAAAAGTTTTACAAATTCATCAGTAAGCATTTTTTTCATTATATTTGGTGGTCTATGACCTGGATTAAGGCCCCCTATTTCAGCATATGAGGTAGAATATGTAACTTTGGAGTTGTTAATTTCTGATTTACTCAATATAGCTTCAACATCGAATTTAAAATCTATTCTAAAAGTAATTATTTGGGAGTTGTTATTAACTATTAATTCAAAAAAGGGATTGCTTGATTGATTAGATATATTAAAATAATCTCCAATAGTCTTACCGTCTTTGAGAGCTAAATAACCAGATAAAGCATATTGAATCAGTTCAAGATAAGTTGTTTTTCCTGTTGCATTTGGCATTTGAATAAAATTGAATCTTTTAAATCCATTTTCATTTAAAATTATTTTCCCATCAGGACACCTTAGACCTTTACTTTCCCAACTGATTATTTTTAGTTCCATTACGAATTTTTTTTTATTTGAGTTCTCAGTAAATTAATAACTGCAAATCTGTTTTCCTCATCTGCTTGGAAATTGGATTCTTGTTCTAAATATTCTATAAAAATCTTTTTAAATTGCTCGTTATTTTTATCCTCGTCAATTACTAACGTTACAGCCTCAATTAATTCTTTACTAAGAGCCATTTTTATTAAATTTGAGATAAGTTATTAAGCCATTCCGATCTATTTTTATCAACATCATAATCTTTATCTACAAAATCTACAATTTTTGCTCTTTTTTCATTATCTAAAGGATTTTTTCTTAAACATCGTCCTATTCTCTGAATTGTTTCTAACTTAGATTTATCAGACGCAATTAAAAAAATATTTTTTAGACCCTGAATATCTATCCCTTGTGAGAGCCTATGACATGTTATCAAACATTCTAATTTTCCTTCAACAAATTCTAGTAATCTTTGATTTACATCTCCCTCAAAAAATTCGCTATACTTTACTTTACCATCAAGAATTCTAGATATTTCTCTCCCTCTATCCTTTGAATAAACAAAAATTATTGTATTTTTAATACTATTTGGATCCTTTTCTATGTAATTAGCAAATTTAGATATTTTATTTTGTGCATTTTTTCTAATATTAGATAGTTTTATTGCCAAATCTTCTTCACTAGAATTTTCTCCAGCCTTTAATTTAGCATAATGTGATTTTCTAATTCTACTCATTAGATCATTTTCCTCTTCAGATATTTGATAATCGTTTGTAAAATAATCAAATTTACAAAGGACCCCCCTTTTAATTGCATCTTCAAGTGAAAATTTATAAAAAGTTTTTCCAATTTCTGTGATTATAAAGGTATTACCCTCATCGCCATATTCCCTATCAGGAGTTGCGCTCATGCCTAATTTATAAATAAAATTTTTGTGAGAATTTTTTAGGTTTCGAATATTTGAGGGAGACCCCAATCCATGAACTTCGTCGTGAATTATAAAAATATTTTTTTTATACTCATCTTTTAAAAAATGAATGTATTGTTGTAAATTTTCTCGTGAAATGATTAATATTGAATTCAATGGGTTGGAAATATATTTTTCAATTTCTTTAAACTTCTCAAAATGTTTAAAGATCTTTCTTAGATTATTTTTAACTTGCGTATTATTGTTTAAAAAATTTATTATTTCATTATACCACTGATGTAATAATGAATTTCCATCTGTACAAACAATACAAGAATTTACTTCTTTTTTTTCTGACAATATTTTTAAAATTTCTAGAGAGGTATTCGTTTTTCCTGTTCCAGTAGCCATCTCCAAAATACCAGATTTTATCTTCAAAAAAGTTTCTATAGCTTCCCTTTGATGTGGCCATAAAGAAAATTTTTCTTCTTTTGTAAAATTTTTAATATTATTGTTTTTATTTGATTCTCTACATTTATTCGCACTTTCGGGAGAATATGAAATTATCCTTTCTAAAGTTTTTTTACTTATTGGCTTGGTCCTAAAGCCTTTTGCTTTATCATTCCATGATCTTAAAAATTTTTCCTCCCAAGAATTAATTCTTTTTAAATCTGATCCTATTTTTCCGTTGAATACTTCTATCGTCTCAATATTATTTAGATACCCGCCAACAGTTTCATTGGGCCCACCTAAAAAACCAATCTTTAAATTATCTTGAAAAGTAAAAATCCCGTATTTTTGATGATAAACATTGGCATTTTGTACATGATGAGGAAATGCAAATTTTAGTTCAAGTCTTTTAGTAGCGATTAAGTATGCAAACATTTTTAACTTTGTTTCTCTTTCTGCATTACCTTCAGCTAATTTTAATGCGTCATCAAATATGCCCTCAGAAATCTTCTCTAGATATTCATCAAACTTATGTTCATTTTTTAAATGTTCTTCTAAAATTATCTTATCTTCATTGTGTAGTTTATGATGCGCTATGATTCTAATTTTGCAAGGGTGGTTATCTATATCTACTAATTTAAGTATTGCTTCACCCCACTGAAATATTACATTACTTGTAAAATCACTTGTCGTTCGATCGTACTGAATACAGCACTTTAAACATGGAGAAAAAAAATCCGCTCCTAAATCATCTCCCTCACCTGAGTCATAATCATTTTTTAAATTATTAAAAATAAATGTAACATCAGCAGTCATAATATATTATTTTTTTAAAGTTTGATAAGAGGTCCAAAATTTCTTGTCATAGTTTTTTTGTTTATAATTAATTATATTTAAAATTAAAATTTTGTATCTAGTATTTATTTTAACAATGACAAATTTTTTGATATTTAAAAGAAGAAAACCGATTTTAAAAAACAAATCAGCAAAGGCCATATTTGATAATTACCCTGTTAATAAGGGGCATATGCTTGTCGTACCTAACAAAAAAACTAATAGTATTTTTAAACTATCGTTCAAACAATATAGAGAAGTATTTGAATTAGTTAGGATGTGTAGGATGTATCTAAAGAAAAAATTTAAGGCATCAAGTTTTACAATAGGTATAAATGATGGAAAATTTGCTGGTCAAACTATTCAGCAAGCTCATATTCATATTATTCCAAGATACAGCGGTGATGTGAGAGATCCCAGGGGTGGCATACGCGGAGTTATACCTAGTAAAAAAAAATATAAATGAATTTAAAAATTAAAGAATTTCAAAGTATTTTATCTTCAACTAATACTTCATATAAATTTTTACTATTTTACTCATTAATAAATATTCTAAAAAAAGATCCAAAGATAAGCGAAATAACAAACAAAGAGTTATTAAAAAACATCTTAAAATTGGCCTGGTTTCCGTGTTTTCAATTTTCATTAAAATTTAGAGAACAAGATCAAATTAAATCTGTTCTTGATAAGCTTACTAAAAGCGTAAATTTAGATTTAAAAATTAAGCAGCCAAATAATAAAATTATCAAAAAAATAGAAGTAGAAATAGATGCTTTACTTTCTGTTAAAGAAAATTATGCAATGGTTGATAATTTATTATTAAAAAAATATGTTTTAGATAGGTTGGTTAGACCATTTTATCCTTCATTAAAAAATGTACCTGAGTCGGGTGAAAATAGTATTTCAAAGAAAAAAATAGAAATTTTAAGAAATAAAAATGAATTTATTAAAAATAAACCTATTTATTTTAATTTTGAAAAAGAAAAAAAAATTATTTTAGATAAAGATTGGAGAGATTACATTGTCCTTCATTATGATTTTTTAGAATTATGGGTGATTAGTGAATGGAAAAATTATATGAGACTTTATAATCCGTCAGTTGAAAATTTGGCAGAAAAATTAAAAATTCCAATAATCAGTAGGGAAGTTTTAACAAGATCTAGAAATCTTTGGGACAAAATAATAACAAAAGATGAAATTAAATGTATTTTTAGTAAACAAATTCTTAATAAAAAAAATTATCATATTGATCATTATATTTGTTGGAATTTTCTTGCACATGATGAAGAATGGAATTTAATACCTATTCTTTCATCTAAAAATTTAGATAAGTCTAATAAAATTCCAAAAGAAATATACCTAAAAGATTTTGTAGATTTGAAATATTTAAGTTTGAATATTAGTGCTTCTTTTTCTAAAAATAAGTTTAATACTTATGTTGATAGTCACATTAATTTTGTAGGTGAAACACTCCAAAACGTAAATAATTTTAAGAAAATTTATCAAAAAAAAATCTCATTTCTTGCTAAAAACGCTATTCTTAATGGGTATCAGTATTGGAATAATTAATTGAAATTACTTTATTATTTCACGAGGAGAAAATTATAAATTGGGTAAAAGTAAGATTTAAAGAACATAAAAAAATTATAGTCGCTGCTACAGCGGGTGTGAGTATTGGTTTAATTACTGGCAGTTAAATTAAAAAGTTTTTTTTTACAGTAAATTTAAGTAACAAGATTATTACTGAGCAATGCTTGACAATAAATTCACTTTTGTGTTACAATTAATTTCAGGTTAAATGCCTGCGAGCTTTAAGCTCTTAAGTTACGTAAACCTTTAAAATTACGCTCCCTTAAATAAAGCCAATTGGTGGGAAACTAAAATAAATTTTTGTCGTTAGCACAAAGCTATTGCTGCGTGCTGACTAATATAAACTTAAAATAAGGATTTAAAATGAAGGTATCAAAAGAACTTAAGATAGTTTCTGACAATAAGGTCAGAGCTAATAGAGAAAATGCTAAACACTCAACTGGGCCTAAAACTGCAACTGGAAAGTTTAAGTCCTCAAGAAATAGCATCAAACACGGCTTGCAAGCACGATTACACCTTGTGATAGGCGAGGATCCTGTAGCTTTTGAAAGGTTTAAAGCTTCTTACATCAAAGCATTAAGTCCAAAAAATATAATTGAAGAACAAGATTGTATTCAAATTATTGGTCTTGGTTGGCAGTTACGAAGGTTTCCTGTTGTTGCATCTGGAATAAT
>Ga0194124_10004094_pt1 | contig 14612 bp, 12 predicted proteins | sample TA2KigCas0mmetaG_FD_148605 | JGI IMG/M metagenome (GOLD analysis project Ga0194124, IMG submission 148605) | Freshwater microbial communities from Lake Tanganyika, Tanzania - TA2015031 Kigoma Deep Cast 0m | ecosystem: Environmental > Aquatic > Freshwater > Lake | place: Tanzania: Lake...
CCCCCGCTCGGCCATGTGCAAGAAAGGTACGCTATTTTGCGTGCCCTCTTTAAAGGGCAAGTTGGCTTTATTCATGGACGTTTGTCGTCTGAAGAAAAAGATCGAACAATGGGAGATTTTAAAGCAGGGCGCCTTAAAATTTTGGTTGCAACGACGGTGATTGAAGTTGGGGTTGATGTTCCTAATGCAACGGTTATTGTCATTGAAAATGCAGAGAAATTTGGATTGTTTCAGCTGCATCAATTAAGGGGACGTGTGGGGCGTGGGGGGGCGTCTTCCACCTGTCTTTTGGTCTATAAAAATCCTTTAAGTGCGATGGCACAAGAACGATTGAAAATTTTACGAGAAACGAACGATGGTTTTCAGATCGCTGAAATGGATTTAAAACTTCGAGGGAGTGGGGATTTCTTGGGAACTCGACAAAGCGGCCTTCCAGGGTTTCGGTTTTTCCGTTTTGATACGCATTTTCATTTATTTAAAGAAGTTGAAACCTATGTCCAAAAGATTTTAGAGGCTCCTCTTTATAAGGATAAAGAATTTCGTGAGGCATTACGGTGTTTGTTGTCGTTATTTCAGCACGATCAGGCCTATCTATACTTGAAAGGCGGTTAGGAGGTTTCTATCGTCAACATTTCGTGGTATAACGCTTGGTAAAAAAGAGCAAGCGCATGACACAAGAAGCCTTTTTCATTGTTGATGGATCCAGTTTTATTTTTCGAGCATTTTATTCTTTGCCTCCCTTGACGCGGCCGGATGGAACTCCTGTGGGTGCTGTTTTGGGCTTTACCAATATGCTGGTTCGTCTTTTGAATGAAATGCATGCCCATAAGTTGGTTGTTGTTTTTGATGCTGGTCGCAAAACCTTTCGAAATGACCTTTATCCAGAGTATAAAGCGAATCGAGGCGAGACGCCGGAGGATCTGATTCCACAATTTCCGATTATCCGCGATGCCTGTGAAGCCTTTGATATTCCTTTCATTGAAAAAGAAGGGTTTGAAGCCGATGATTTGATTGCAACGTATACAGTAAAAGCGAAAGCAAGGGGCTTGAAAACGATTATTGTGTCCTCTGATAAAGACTTGATGCAGCTTGTTGATGATCAGGTTCAGCTGTATGACTCTATGAAAGATACTTTTATTAATCGAGATCGGGTAATAGAAAAGTTTGGGGTGCCCCCAGAAAAAGTCCAATATATCTTGGCACTTGCAGGGGATTCATCGGATAACATTCCTGGTGGGGCGGGGATTGGGCCCAAAACAGCAGCAGAGTTGATTCAGACCTACGGGGACCTTGAAACACTTCTTTCATCCACTGATTCGATTAAGCAGGTAAAGCGACGGGAGCTTCTGGAGACGCACAAAGATCAGGCACGGCTTTCTTTAAAGCTTGTGAGGCTTAAAGAAGATGTTTTCGTTGATCAAGCGCTCGATGATTTTATTTTGCATCAACCAAATCCTGAAAAGGTTTTGGCCTTCTTAAGGCATCAAGGGTTTAAATCCTTGGAATCCAAGTTTTCAAGTCGCGTAGAAGAAGGGGCGTTAAATCTTTGGGCCAAAGCGCCAGAAAAAAAACCACAAACGTCCGCAATATCTTCTTATGAAACGATTACAACAGAGACACAGCTTAAGCAATGGATTGATCTCATACAGTCTCAAAGGGTTGTTTGTGTTGGGGCGGAAACAGATTCCCTGAGTGCGATGGATGCTAATCTTGTGGGGATTGCGCTTGCGGTTCCCTCCGGACAAGCGGGATATATTCCTTTACAACACAAGGCCCCAGAGGCAACCCTTTTAGACGGCCCACAAGAAAAATTTCAACAATTGCCAATTGCAATGGTTTTAGAAAGGCTGAAACCCCTTTTTGAAGATCCGAGTATTTTAAAGATTGGTCACAATATTAAATATGACAAGTTGGTTTTAAAAAAGTATGACCTACCCTTAACGCCTTTTGATGACACGATGCTTTTGTCGTATCTTTTAGAGTCTGGACGGCATGGTTTGGATCATCTGGCCGAAAAGCATTTTCAGCATCCAATGATATCTTTTAAAGACGTTGTTGGCAGTGGGCAAAAAGCCAAAACCTTCGATCAAATAAATTTGAAAGAGGCAACAAATTATGCCGCAGAGGACGCAGAGTATACACTGAAACTTCATCATCTTTTAAAACCCCAAGTCGTTCACGAGCGTCTGTTAACCATTTATGAAACCATAGACCGCCCCTTGGTTGATCCCCTTGTTGAGATGGAAAATCATGGCGTTAAAATTGATGCAGTGCTTTTGAAAAACCTGAGCCATGATTTAAGTCAAAAAATCAGAGAGCTGGAAGAAAAAATTTATGAGATGACCGGGCAAGTCTTTAATATAGGATCACCCAAACAACTAGGGGAAGTCTTGTTTTATCATATGAAAATCCCAAGTGGGGGAAAAAGTAAAACAGGGGCCTATTCAACCGATAGTGATGTTTTAGAAAAAATTGCAGAAGAGCATCCGGTTGCTCAAAAAATTCTAGAATGGCGTCAATTGTCCAAACTAAAAAATACTTATACGGATAGTTTACCACAGCAAATTTGTCGACGTACGGGCCGGGTTCACACCTCTTATGCGATGGCGGTTACCTCGACGGGTCGGTTGTCTTCCTCAGATCCCAATCTTCAAAATATTCCGATCCGCACCCCCATTGGTCGCCGTATTCGAGAAGCCTTTGTGGCAGAGGCTGGGTCCAAACTTATTTCTATCGACTATTCTCAAATTGAACTTCGTCTTTTGGCCCACTATGCAGATATTCATGAATTAAAGGCGGCTTTTCAGGAAGGAATTGATATTCACGCACTTACGGCAAGTCAAGTTTTTGGTATTCCTTTGGACCAAATGACATCAGAGACCAGAAGTCGGGCAAAGGCTATCAACTTTGGCATTATTTACGGGATTAGCGCCTTTGGACTTTCGAATCAGCTTGGCATTTCAAGGGCGGACGCTGCTCAATACATTGAGGCGTATCATAAGCAATATCCAGGGATTAAACAATATATGACCGATCAGATTGCTTTTGCCCAAAGGCATGGGTATGTGACAACTTTGTTGGGTCGGCGATGTTATGTCCCGAATATTGGATCCAAGAATCCATCGCTTCGAGGGTTTGCAGAACGTCAGGCCATTAATGCCCCTTTGCAGGGAAGCAATGCCGATATTATCAAAAAGGCCATGATCAAAATCCCTGGGGTCTTAAAGAAAGAAAATCTTCAAACGAAAATGCTTTTGCAGGTACATGACGAATTAGTGTTTGAGTCTCTTGAGCAAGAGGTTGATCAAAGCATCTCGATTTTAAAACCATTGATGGAAACGATTATTTCTCTTTCAGTTCCCTTGCGGGTTGATGCTGGGATTGGCAAATCTTGGGCGGAAGCACACGCATGATCGAACATTTGATTTTGGTGGATGAAAAAGATAAAGAGGTTGGCTCCTGTGAAAAAATGGAGGCCCATAAAAAAGGGTTGTTGCACCGGGCTTTTTCGATTCTCTTATTGAATAAAAAAGGCGAGATGCTGTTGCAAAAGCGTTTTTCTGGCAAATATCATTCTGGCGGACTATGGACCAATGCTTGCTGCGGCCATCCAAGGCCGGGGGAGGATACAAAAGCCGCTGCCATCCGTCGGATGAGGGAAGAATTGGGAATGGCCTGTCCTTTAGATGAATCTTTCACCTTTTCCTATAAAGTTCCTTTTGATAATGGCTTGATAGAACATGAATTTGTCCATGTTTATCGGGGGGTGTATGAGGGAGATTTTGAACCCAACCCCAAAGAGGTGGAAGATTTAAAATGGATATCTTTACCAAATCTTTTAGAGGATATTTCCTTAAATCCCCAGTATTATACCGCTTGGTTTCAACTTTATTGCCTAGAAAAATGGACAGAAATTAGCGGTATGCGAAAAACCTAAGTAGTTCTGAAATTTCAGCTTCTGGCGTATCTTTATTGATAGGACTGAGACAATCATCTATCAGGGATGTAAAAATTGGAACGACTGGCAGTAAGACCCATTGTTGAAAAGCATCAATTACATCTTCCGATGGGATTGGAAACTCTAAGGTTACAAGCAACTCTGACAGCATGGGTTCACGTAGGTTTTCCTGAATAAAACTAAATCTAGGTTTGTCATCTAATAAGAGGAGTTTTCCTACAGGAATCTCATTTTCTACAACCCAAATGCCTAAAATTTTACGTATATTTTCTATTTTTCCCCCTAAAGAAGTATCATCCATCTCAACAGGGGAGACAGTAGAAAACCTAGAACGGTACTTTGTAGGGGGAGAGCTAGCGTCGGCTTCTTTTGCAGCGTACCCAGTCAAAAAATGACTACAGATCAAGACAAAAAGAATTGGGGAAAAGGCAGATCGCATAATACTTTCCTTCCATTATGAAGAACACTAACAAGCCAATCACTTTCTATGAACAAAATCAAGGCATTATTTTTATTGGGTATTTAGAGAAAGGAGTTGAGCATTTGCCTTAACTCCTTAAGAACAGTTTCTTTTGCTGGCAAATCAACAACAAGAGGCTTTACCCACTGCTCCCAGGCAACGTCTAAATCTTGCATCAAAGTGTCGTTAAATAAATCTTCTGTATTTTTAAAAACAAGATTCTTACGTGTACACTTTTTTGACGCAATTTCAGGTATAATGTTTCTATCAAGTTGATTTTTATAACAGCTAAAGATGCGCCATAGATCATAATAATCTCTGGCACGTGACCTACCCCAACCCCGTTCATGTAGTTTTTGGCTAAAGCTTAAAAGAGCGGCAATTTTTTCTGCAATAATTTCTTCTAAGGCGTATGTTGATATGGTTGCGTTGATGTCGTCATTGTATCCATGAATTATGGGCCTTTCCTGAACAGGCAAGTAAACAGTTTCAGCGTGGGTAATTTCAATCATAATTCGTGTCATGGCCTCTTGCTGCCAAGGGTAACGAACAAAGATTGAAAAAGCTTCTTGATTTTCTGGATGTGCTTGTTTTTCTGCATACCTCTTGCTAGTGAAGGTAATGTTGCTTTTCTTAGACTGCAAATTTTGGGTTGCAATAGAACAAGCACTTATAATTAAAGATTCTAACCTATCTTTTACAGGACAAAATCCCCGTACAGAAAAGTCTAAGTCTTGGGAAAATCTATAATCTCCAAAATAGCACTTTTTAAGGCAAGTACCCCCCTTAAAGACCAAATGATTTGCAAGTAAAGGCACTTGAGTGATGCCATAGAGCATCCACGATAATGCATAATCTTGTTCAAGAAGATACCAATCTACGGGATTTTTTATCCTATAACTTTCTATGTATTGTCTAACATTTGTCATGTCAAAAATTCTTTTTTAAGTGCCATTCTTTTAAAGGCAATCCCTGATTAGGTCGACTGACATCAAGGGTATAGGTATTCTTGCATGCAACCTTTTTTAAAAATGCACACGCCTGTGGGAAAACATCTAGTGTTTCAAAGACCCAGCCCAGTCTTTTTTGTGTTGCAACCCCATACATCTTGGCATATTCCACAAGTTGATCAGGGTTTATTCTATTTTCTGCACGCTTAAAGGCCTCTATAACTTCTAGGAATCCTCCACAGTATTGAGGTCTGACCAGTCCATCGATCAAGGTGCGTTCTATAGAGGTAACTTTGAGAGGGCTTTCACCTATGAACGTATCTTCAATCCCGAAATATAGGTAAGGCTTAACTCGAATAAGTATATAGCGTGTATTTTCAATATTGTAAACATATTGGGATGCAGCTGGTGTCATTTGATCGTAAGGGCTCATCACATAAACAGTTCGGAGAATTTGGTCTGTTAGTCCATGGTGGACCATAGCGCTCCAACAACAAATGGCAGAGGAGCTTCTAAGGGTTTGCCCTATTTCAAATTCATGAAGAGGAGAGCCTGCTAAAATGTTGTTAGACAAACAAAAATTTCCTCTAAAAAGCTTTCGCAAAAGACCAGCATGAGTCAATTTCTTAAGCAAAATAGATAAGTAATTCTTGGTAATATCAAGCTTTTCCGCGACAAGATCATAATCTTGGGGTTTTAATATGCGGATGCCCAAAGTTCCAATGGTTTTTAATAATTCTATATGTTTCATAAATTTATTTCTTTTAATTATACAAAAGATGTTAATTCTATAAATCTTTTATATAATTGTCAGTATAATCGTTCAACTAAAAATTAGCAACTTGGGCTGTTAGAATTTTAAATTCCGCTATTAGCCACTACCTTTGTATGCATTTAAGTTGCTTTATAAGTGGGCGATATTACCTCACCTGTTAGTTTAGAAAAATTTACATAGGTGACACACTAGAAGTTTTTTCTAGAAAAAAGTTGGGAAGTGGTATAGATTAAAAGAAAAATAAAAAATAACAGGACTGCTTTGCTTAAAAAATTCTTCATTCTTCTAGGCTGTTTATGGGTGCTTCCTTCCATCGTTAGCGCGTCCATTAGCCGTATGGCAATCGACCCTCAAGACAATGGAGCTACGATAAAACTTGTCATGGACCGCCCGCTCCCTTTAAAAACGACGTCAGAGTCAGATGAAGTTTTTATTGTTGAAGGGTTTAATCTGAGTGATTGGGCAACAGATAAGCAGGGTCCAGGACAAGGGAGCGTTAAGGAATATTATATCGAAGATTATTCAAGCGGATCTGCAGAATTAGTGATTCGGACAAAACCAGGACTTAAAATTCAAGATGTACAAGTTGTTCCTAAGGGCAGTGCCTATCACTATGAAATTTCCCTTGTGGCTGGGGATGCTCCTCCTGCCGTGGAATCACGGGGTGTGCCTCTGATGATTGATAAGGTGCAAGTAGGACAAAAGGGTGAGGCAACGCGGCTTGCTATTCATTTAAATCGGGCGGCTAATTTTAATTTTTCTGTTAACGAAAAAGGGACAGAGGTTATAATTAAGCCGGATGAGCGGATGCGATGGGAAGCGCAGACCACCATGGAATATGCCTCAGGACTTTTTAAAGGCTATGACGTTATAGACGAAGGATCAATAATGGCGCTTAAGGTCAAAACCATGCCAGGGACAAAAGTTGGGAGCGCGTCTATTCAAGATGCGAACTCTTCTACTCCAAAATATATTATTGATCTTGTTCCTGACACGATGTCGAATGTTAGTGGGAATACCTTATTTGATCCCCAGGGCGGCCCCGCTCCTATTGCAGGGTGGCAAGCATCCCCAGCTGATTTTGGTGCAGGAGTTGTTCCCCAGGCTGCAGACACAGGTCTTATTCAAAGTATGGATATTTTGACTCAAAATGACGATACAGTCATAAAATTTGTTACAAAAGAGCCGCTCAATTTAGATGTAACGGAAAATGAGTATACAAGCCAGGTGATCGTGCATTTGCCCAAAGTGAATTGGACCAATGTTAATGCTCTTGATCGAAATGGGGGGCTTATTGACAGTTATAAAGTTGATCAGTCATCGGTTGATGGAACCAATCTTATTTTGAACGTTAAAAAAGGAACCCATGTTATTGGAAAGAAAACAGTTTCTGGGGGCAACATGCAGGCGCATCGCTTTATTATTCATATGAACCAAAATGAACATAAGGTTCCAGAGTGGCTTGTCAGTGCTTCAACAGAGCAACAAGCAAATGAAGAGGATAATAAAAATGATCTTGAGACAATTCCTATGCTGTATCGAGGCGGAGTTTCCCCACAAGCAAGCATTGCTCAAGGACCTTATGCTGGATGGAATTTAACTTTCTTTGGGTCTGAAGATAAACAAGAAGGGTCAAATACAACAGGAGGGGCAACACGAAAATTGTTCTCTGGGGTTACAGGCCTTGGAGGTCAAGGGTATGTTGGCTATGGTCTGCATCTTATGGATCAATTCTATTTTGGTGGGGAACTTTCTGTCGGCTATTATTGGGATAAGCAAACGCGAACCTACAAAACTACAAGCTCTTATGAAAGTGATTGTAAGCTCGGTATGAACTGGGGAGGAAGCTTCCGTATTGGAAAATATATTTCTCCAACAGCCCTTTTATATGCCCGACTTGGGGCACAAAGTACGGACTTTTGGTTTAAGGGGAGCAAAGATTCTACTGGGGAGGTTATTTTCCCCGGCACATATTCAAGACGCAATCGAACCGGATTCTTATATGGTGTAGGACTTGATACAGCCTATAATGATTATACCTCTATGCGGTTTGAGTTAAGCCAAGTGAACTATCAACCGTTTAAATACAATACGACAAACACAGCGGGTGTTTCTAATGATATCAAGCACCGATTTGTTCTGAATCAGCTTTCGATTGGAATGACCCATCACTTTAACCCTATGGCTGGTCCTGCAACATCCTCTATTTATGATGAAAGTGTGGTACGGGGTGTTTATGGCGGTGTTCTTTTTGCCATCAACAATATGTATACGAAACGGGACTTTAAAAACACATCAATAACCCCAGCAAGTAATTATTACGGAGGAAGCAGTAATGCTGATCCTGTATGGGGGTTCTATGCCGGATATGGCAAAGCGCACGGTCGATTCTATTATGCAGGGGAAGTTGATGTGTCTCTTTCTGAATCAGTTACAAAAGAAACCGTTAATTTTGCAGCAGGACAAACAGAGTCTTACATCGATACGCTCAAATGGCGCTGGGGTACTGTAGCGCGTGTTGGGTACATCTTTAACAGCGGCGTAATGGGATATGGAAAGTTAGGGTTTGTTTCTGGTAAATTCCATCGATCCAATAAAAATACAGTTCCTCCTGGAACAGCTACATTTGCTGCGGAAAGAAATTATAAGAAAATGTTAACAGGTATCAGAACGGGTGCAGGTCTTGAGGTGACGGTCAATAATGTTCTTGGTGTTCGCGGGGATTGGACCTTGGATTACTATCCAAAAGTCAACATTAAAGGAACGACAGGACAAACAGAAAAGCAAACAATTATTGATAATCGTTTTGGAATAGGGCTGACGATTTATCTTTCTGACATGCTATCCTCAATGGGACTTGGCACAAACCTTTAAGTATCGTATAACTGTCTGATGCGATTGTCTTTTTTTATTTTTCTTTGTGTCATTTGCCTAAAGGTTTTAGGGTCCTGTTCCCTGGAATCAAGGATTCAAGAACTGATTGATTCTGTTGATCCCTATTGTGATGTTGGGATGGACATTCAAACGCTTGAAGGAAAAGAGATTCTTTCTAGAAATAATCATCGATCCTATGCAACAGCTAGTACGCAAAAAATTCTCTCAACGGCTGTTGCCTTAGCAATCTCAAAAAATCCAGAAGCCTTTGAAGAAATAGATAAACGATTTTCAGAAAAACCTTTTATCACCTTTCTTTATTTTGATCCGAACGCAAGAAAATCTTATCTTGTTTTTGGGGGCGATCCTTTGTTTAAAACTCAAGATCTTGAGTTTATGCTTAGAGAAGCAAAAACCAAAGGTCTTTTAGGAAAAGAACTCGTCCTTGTCTTAGCAGGGCACTCTAGTGACTCTCTTCCGCATCTTTCACCGGGAGTGCCTTATGAAAGTCTTGATTTTTGTTATGGGGCAACACTTCTTCCAACAATTATTGATGGAAATCAGATTTCTTTTCAATTGTCGGGAAAAGCATCTTGTGATCAAGCATCGATTGAGCTCGAAAAGACGGGGACCTTTTTCCCTGTGCGCAATCAAACCTTTCTTAGGGATAGATGTTTTGAAGAAGAAATTGATGATAGCGAGCAAATTCAAAGACGGGCGCTTTCTTTTGATGGGGACAAAATTCACGTGACAGGATGTATCCCAAAATCCACCGACTTTAAAATGTGTATTCCTATTCCGCTCCAGCATCTTCCTATTTATTTAAAGAAAACGGTTCAACAGGTTCTTGTGAAAAATCATCTTAGAATTCCTGTTAAAATTTCTTCAACTTATCCTAAAAATCTTAAGGCTTTAAAGCGAATTGAATATAGCTCCTCTTCCCTCAAAAAGCTGCTTGAGGTCTCTTTGAAAGATTCTAATAACCTTGTAACAGATGCTTTGTTTGAAAAAATAACAAAGAAAAAAGCTTGGCCAAGGAATTGGGTTTTTGCGGGGCGTGTTTTAAAGGAACATCTTGTGCGTCTTTTTGAGGTTAGCTTTTCAGAAGGGGATGATATTGAAAGTGGATCTGGTTTGTCGGCGTATAATCGATTAACGCCATTAACCCTGACCAATGTTTTAAGAAAAATTTACCAAAAGTTTGGCGAAGAATTTGCCCTTCTTCTTGCAGAGGGGGGAGTAGACGGAACCCTTAAGGATCGGTTTAAGGATCTGGCTTATGGAAAAATTCGGGCTAAAACAGGAACCCTTCGGGGAGTCACGGCCCTGGCAGGGTATCTGTATGGAAAGAGTCAATCGCCTTATGTAATGACGATTGTGGTCACAGGTGCTAAAGCCAAACAAAAAGCCCATCGCCAGTTGATAGATGGTATTGTGAAGATACTACTCGAAGAGTTAATTCGAGATTATGAGTAAAAGTTTATAGCAAAATTTTCTTTTCAAACATTCGGTATGATTGATGTTTTTGGGCCTACCATGGGTTTAACGTAAGGCTTTGTTCCCATAGCCTCTATATTGTTTCTTATGCTCATTCCAGCGGTCATTTCAGGTGTGATGGGTGTTATAACGGTCCTCGGTTTATTGGAAGTTTTTCCTAGATCAGTAATAATATCTGTGGATTGTATAATCCATCCGCCTAAATATCCTAGCATTGAAAAGATTCCTAAAAAAACAGCGAACCCGAATCTACTGTTACAGCGGATACGCCACTTGGCAGGATTTTTTTCGCCTGGAAAATTTATAAGCTCAGAACCTATGCCAATCCCAATACCAACACCCATAAAGCGTCTAATTTCATTAGGGCCAATAGGGTCAAACAAACCAATAAGAACCATGCTTGACACCGCCCCAAGAAAGGGAAATAAGAAACGCATCCCTATTTTTTGTGAGTAGTATTTTTCAAAAGACTTCCATTTTTTAAACATAAATAAAGCTCTCAATCAGGGGAAGGAATGGTTTCTGAATAAAGGGTAGAAAGAATCTCCTGTGCAATTTCTCCGATTATGGCTCCCAGAATAAGAAAGAGAGACATAAAAACAGCATATTCTAATTTGCTAAAACAATTAATGCGCCATTTGGCAGGATTTTTTTCGCCTGGAAAATTTATAAGCTCAGAGCCTATGCCAATCCCAATACCAACACTCATAAAATGTCTAATTTCATTAGGGCCAATAGGACGAAATAACCCAATAGTAGACATACCTATCCCAGCTCCCAGAAAACTTAACAACAAACAAACTCCTATCTTTGGACAACATTCTTTAAAAGATTTCTTTTTTTTAAACATAAATAAAGCTCTCAATCAGGGGAAGGAATGGTTTCTGGATAAAGGGTAGAAAGAATCTCCTGTGCAACTTCTCCGCCTATGCCTCCTAGAGTATGAAAGAAACTTAAGAAAATACAATATGCCAAGCTACTATGACAATGAATGCGCCATTTGGCGGGATTCTCTTCACCAGGAAAATTTATAAGTTCAGCGCCTAGTGCTCCTGCAATAATTTGCCCAAGATGTTCTCCAATTTCACCAAGATCTATTGAATTAAAAAGGAAAAAAACGGGGTTAACCCCGCTGAGGAGTACAAGAGCCATTAGAAAGCGCACTCCTACTTTCTGTAGAATCTGCCAATCAAAGTGTTTGAGGTTAATTTTATGGTCCATAAACAAAACCCTCTCTATACTGCCATTTTCGCTCTAATTTTTTTTAGAGTCAACAAAACTAAGAGAGGGCTTTTTGTGTCATGGCGGATATATTTTCTATCTATGGTGTCTTAGGCCCATCGCAGGACTATTTATTAAACAATCTAATTTTCAAGGGTTTCCTCTAAAAACGACAGCTTGTTTGGTTTATCTTTCCATTCATCGGCATCAAATGGCGCGGGTTTTTTCTGCCGGATCACGGGCCATTTCTGGGATAGTCTTTGATTCAGCTCGACCCAAGGACTTGCATCCGGATCCGTGTCAGGAATTATTGCGTTAATTGGGCAAAATGGCACACAAACGCCACAATCAATACAAACCTCAGGGTCAATAACAAGCATATTGTTCCCTTCATGGAAGCAGTCAACCGGACATACCTCAACACAATCTGTATATTTGCAGCGAATACACGCATCTGTTACAACATAGGTCATACCAATCACCCTTTTTAAGTATCCCATCGCTAAACTTCGGAATTCGGGCTCGGTCACGTATATCAAATACGCTCCTCACCCTTACCACTTGTTTAGCGCGTGCTACATAAAAATGATGAATGGTATTATATAATTTCTCAAGAAATTTCTAGAATTTACTTTATACGATGAAATTGCTAATTTGACTACAAAGAATAAATAAGGAAATTTATGATTATTGCTCTTGATGGACCCTCTGGTGTTGGCAAAGGAACGCTTGGAAGATCTCTTGCCTCTCATTACCATTTAGCCTTTCTTGATACGGGTCTTTTATACCGAAAAGTAGGTCTTTATGTTCTTGAAAATGGAAAAAACCCTGACTCTGAACAAGATGCTTTGGAGGGCGTACAGTTTTTAAAGTTTGATGCAAAGGATGATCATAAACTAAGGACCGAAGTTGTCGGGCAAGCAGCTTCAAAAGTTGCAGCCCATTTATCTTTGCGCCAAGCCCTGCTGGAGTGGCAAAGAAATTTTGCCCATCAACATACCTCAGAATATCAGGGTGCCATTTTGGATGGTCGTGATATAGGAACAGTGGTTCTACCGGATGCTGATATAAAAATCTACCTTACGGCCCATACGGAAACTCGGGCAGAGAGGCGCTTTGAAGAGCTGAAAGCCCGCGGAGAGTCTTTAACGTTTGACCAAGTTTTGGAGGATGTGAAGGCGCGTGATAGGCGAGATCAGAGTCGTCAGCATAGCCCCCTTCATCCAGCACAAGATGCTTTTATCCTTGATACATCCTTTTTGTCAAAAGAAGAAGTATTGGAAAGGGTAATTTCTCATATTGAAAAATCTACCAAGAAAGATTATCTTTAGGGTCTGATAAAAAGGTCTCTGCCGATAGATTCGGGAAAAACTGTGGGCTTTTTTATTTATTTTTTTTAAAGGTAATTAAAACTATGACAGTAAGTAATCAAACATCTGAAAGCTTTGCGGAGCTTTTAGAAGCCTCATTAGGCACAGCAAAAAAATTCGAAGGACAGGTTGTGAAGGGGACCGTAACATCAATTGAGCGCGGTGTCGCTATCATTGATGTGGGTCTTAAATCTGAAGGAAGTGTTCCCTTAGAAGAATTTGGTCCAGAAAAAGCAAAAAGCATTAATGTTGGTGATATCATCGACATTTATGTTGAGCGCTTTGAAAATAAAAACGGCGAAGCTGTTTTAAGCTATGAAAAAGCAAGACGAGAAGCAGCGTGGGAAAAACTACAAGAATCCCATCGCAAGGGAGAACGCGTCACGGGACGCCTTACAGGTCGTGTTAAAGGTGGCTTTGCAATCGATCTTGACGGGGCTCTCGCTTTCTTGCCAGGAAGCCAAATTGATGTGCGTCCTATTAAGGACATCATGCCTCTTCTGAATCTTGAACAGCCCTTCCAAATTTTAAAAATGGATCGTCTGAGAGGCAATATAGTCGTTTCTAGACGTTCTATTATTGAAGAGTCTCAAGTAGAAGCTCGTACGGAACTTCTTTCTTCGTTGAAGGAAGGGCAAGTCGTGAAGGGTGTTGTTAAGAATATTACAGATTACGGTGCTTTCGTTGATTTAGGCGGCATTGATGGTCTTTTGCACGTTACAGATATTTCTTGGCAGCGTATCAACCATCCTTCCGATGCATTGCATGTTGGCAAAACAATTGATGTAAAGGTAATCAAGTATAATGCCGAAGATCGTCGAATTTCTCTTGGAATGAAGCAATTAACTCAAGATCCATGGTCTGCAGTTGAAGGACATTATACCGTTGGTGATATCATTGAGGGTGTTGTAGCAAATATCACAGATTACGGCGTATTTGTTGAGCTCGATGCAGGGGTTGAGGGATTAATCCATATGTCCGAACTTAGCTGGACCAAGAAAAATATTCATCCTGGAAAGATCGTTTCAACAAGTGAAAAGATTAAAGTCAAAGTGATCGAGCTTGATAAGGAAAAGCGTCGTATCAGTCTTAGTATCAAGCAGGTTACAGACAATCCTTGGATTTCTTGCACAAAGAAATTCAAAGTCGGTGATGTTGTTGAGGGTCCTATCAAGAACGTTACAGAATTCGGTCTATTTGTAGGCGTTGATGAAGAAATTGATGGGATGATTCATCTTTCAGATATTTCTTGGGATCAAACAGGAGAAGCTGCTCTTGCTTCTTATAAAAAAGGCGATACCGTTAAGGCACGTATTTTGGATATCGATCCTGAAAAGGAAAGAATTAGCCTTGGTATTAAGCAGCTCAGCGGAGATCCTTTTGAGGTTGGTATTGATGCCTTGAAGCCAGATATGGTATTAACGTGTATCGTTAGAACGATTGAAGAAAATGGTATTGAAGTTGAAACAGACAAAGGTATTATTGGCTTTGTTCGTAAGTCTGAAAA
>Ga0194124_10004099_pt1 | contig 14594 bp, 10 predicted proteins | sample TA2KigCas0mmetaG_FD_148605 | JGI IMG/M metagenome (GOLD analysis project Ga0194124, IMG submission 148605) | Freshwater microbial communities from Lake Tanganyika, Tanzania - TA2015031 Kigoma Deep Cast 0m | ecosystem: Environmental > Aquatic > Freshwater > Lake | place: Tanzania: Lake...
ATGCCATCGGCGACTTGCCTGCGCTGCAAGCAGGGCAAGACGTCATTGCTTACACCAACGCGCCGTTCAGCGACTATCAGGCAGCACGTCGAAAGTCCGCGCGTTTTCTTGCCAACCACTTCGCACGCGAGCACGACGAGGAATTCGTCGAGAAGAAGCTGAAGAAGATTCCCGAAGGAGGTAGCAATCAGGACTTGGACGGACGCAGACGCTTCGACCGTGGCCGTGAGATCAAATACCTCAGCCAGGCTTACGGTCGCCTCCATCGCCACGGAATCGCGCAGACCATCACAGCGCACTTCGCGAATCCCGGTTCGGGGCGTTTCTTACACTATCGGGATCATCGCAGCATTACAGTTCGCGAAGCCGCTCGCTTCCAAAGTTTTGATGACAATTTTGTTTTCTCAGGCCAGCACATGGAACAACAGCGACAAGTCGGCAATGCGGTTCCACCGTTACTCGCACGGGCGTTTGCGGAACACTTCGGCTGTCATTTGCTCAAAGCAGGTCAGCTAAATAACGCGCCAGTTCCGGCCTGACGGCCTACGACCATGAAACGAGGCGACATCGTCAAATACTCCAAGCCGCAGAATGTCAGTGAGGCTGAACTCCGTTTCATTCTGTTGAACGAGCCTGAAAGGGCCAGGTGGACATCCAGTTGATCTGTGATTACAGGATCAAGCCGATTGAGACTGTGGAAACGCACGAGATCGCGCTGGCAGAGGAATAATCCTGGTCGCTGAATACTGTCGTGGCTGACGTCTTTTCGAAAACCAAGCGTAGCGAAGTCATGTCGCGCATCCGCTCGCGCGGGAACAAGGACACGGAGCTGGCGCTGGCGACCTTGCTCCGACGGCAGGGCTTCACGGGCTGGCGAAGGCAGATTCAAATTCGCGCCTCACCCTGGCGCGGCGAGGGAGTGCGAGTCCGGCCGGACTTCGTGTTCCCAAAACTCCGGCTGATGATTTTTGTGGACGGCTGTTTCTGGCATGCGTGTCCGCTGCACGCGACAAAGCCGAAGGGCAACGCGGCGTTCTGGCGTCGAAAGCTCGCGGCGAACAAGGCCCGCGACCGGCGGGTGAACTGGGCGTTGCGGCGCGCGGGCTGGCGCGTGTTGCGCATCTGGGAACACGAGTTGACCAAGAAGCAGGAGGCGCGGTTGGTGGCGCGTCTGCGGCGCGCGTTGTCGTAAGGTGCGTTGGCCCTTTGAATCAGGCCAGGCGTTGCCTGGCGCCCCGGCATCAGCGCAGGTCAGCGTCAATCAGCGGTTCAACCCGGGGCTTGCGCAGAGCCTCCCTCGGAATCCGTGTGCCTCCGTGTTCATCCGTGGCTCACTTCATCCGGCTTCGCCACGTTGACTCGCTCGCGCCCGCTCGCTCGGCCCACGCGGGCCTTCGGGTTCGCCGAATTCCTTTCGCTGCTTCCCGACCGGCTCAAGTCTCCCCAGCGCCGAGAAGGGTTCGCTCGCCCCACGCTCACTTCGCCGCTTGGCGCACGCAATACACCCGCGCCGCCGTGCGGAGGAGCAGGCGGTCGCCGGCCAGCGCGGGGGTGGCCATGCACATGTCGTCGGTGGCGAGCTTGTTCGTGTGCAGCAGTTCGAACGTGTCCCCGGCGCGCAGCACGAAGCAGACGCCGTCTTCGTTGAGGCAGAAAAGTTTTCCGCCCGCCGCCCACGGCGATGACGTGAAAGCTAAACCGTTCGGCAACCGTTCGCGGTCGTAGAGCATCTTGCCCGTCTTCGCGTCGAAGCAACTCACCAGGCCGCGGTCGTAGAGCACGTAGAGGCGTCCGTCGTAGTACAGCGGCGAGGGATTGTAGGGGCCGCCGACGGGATTCGACCACGCGATGACGTCGTTGGCCGTCTCGCCGGGCTTGAGCGAGATGTCACCATTCGCACCGGGCCGGATGGCGTAGAGCGGGCGCAGCTTGTCGCCGACGTAGCCGGAGCTGACAAACAACAGGCCGTCGCCCGTGAACGGCGTCGGGATGGTGATGCTGGACATGCCGCGCGACGACCAAAGCGGTTTGCCGTCGAGGTCGTAGCTGCGCACCGCGCGCGTGCCGGTGGTGATGAGTTCGGTGCGCTGCGCGTGTTTCCAGATGAACGGCGTGGACCAGTTGCTCTTTTCGTCGCGGTCCACGCGCCAAAGTTCCTTGCCGGTTTTCGTGTCGAGCGCGAGCACCTCGGCGCGTTCGTCGTTGTCGTTCACGAGGAACAGCCGTCCGCCGTGCAGCACCGGCGACGCCGCGTAACCCCAGCCGTAACGCGTCGCGCGCGGCTCGAGTTTGCGCGACCAGACTTCCTTGCCATCAAGCGTGAGCGCGAAGACGCCCAGCCCGCCGAACACTGCATAGACGCGCTCGCCGTCGGTCACGGGCGTTTCCGCGCCGTAGCTGCTCTTGAGATGGATGGCCGTCTGCGGCGCGCCGCGATGCACGGTGTGTTCCCAGAGGATTTTTCCCGTGGCGACGTCGAGGCAAAACACCTTCGACTCGTGCTCGGACTTGGGCGGCTCGGGACGGTTGCCACCGAAATACAACCCCTTCTTCGGCGGCTCGCTCTCACCGCGATTCACCACCGCCGTCACGAACACTTTCCCGCCCCACACGATGGGCGATGACCAACTGCGCCCCGGCAGGTCGGTCTTCCACGCGACGTTCTCCGTGGCGGACCATTTGTCGGGGAGATTTGCGTTCGCGCTCACACCGGCGGCCTCGGGTCCGCGAAACTGCGGCCAGTGGTCGGCGGCGAAGGAGTGACCGCAGAGGACGCCGAGAGCGCCGAGGAGCAGCAGCGGGGTGATGGCGGAGTGGAGTTTGGGAGTCATGGAGTGGCGGGTGTTAAAGTCGGACAATTGTGCGCCACTTTGGCTGCCACCGGCAGGAAAAACTCGAAGTGGCCAATCATCATTTCATCCACGGCCTGGCTGCCCCATTTCACGGACTTGGCAGGGTCAGGGCTGGCGGACAGTTGGGACATGCGCGTGGGCGGCGAAGATGACGCCGGGCAGCGCGCGCGGTTACGTCCGGATGCCTATCCCTTTGGGTGGGTCAGGAGCGCAAGGCTTACTGAAAATCCTTGGGGTTCAGCACGGCTTTGTAGCTGGCGGTGAGCAGTTCTTCCCAGGTCCATGGTAGCGCGCTGCATGGCTGCTTGCTCCGCCGGCTTTGACCAGCCCACAATGCGCGCGTGAAGCGCCCCTTCCGCCTGTGGCTCTGGGTCACCGCCGCCGTCGTGGTGGCGGATTTTGGTGGGCTGTGCTGGTTTCTCTATGCGCGCTGGCGCGAGCACAGTCAGGACGCCGTCATTCGCCTCGCCGCCGCGCGTTATGGCGTGGACGGTGCGCTGGTGAAGGCGGTGGTCTGGCGCGAAAGTTGGTTCGACCCGAGCGCCCGCGGCAAGGCCGGCGAAATCGGACTGATGCAAATTCGCGCACCTGCCGCCCACGAATGGGCCGAGGCGGAACGCATCGCGGGCTTTCACCACGAACACATCCTCGACCCCGGCTCGAACACGCTGGCCGGCACCTGGTATCTCGCGAAGCTGCTTCGCCGCTACCCGCACTGCGATGACCCCGTGTCTTACGCGCTCGCTGATTATAACGCCGGGCGTGCGCACGTCTTGCGCTGGAACACGGGCGCGGCAACCACGAACAGCCAGCACTTCCTCGCGCAAATGACCTTTCCCGGCACGCGCCGTTACATTGAGGAAATCGCGCGCCGACGGGAGAAGTATCGGGAAGAATTTCTCCGTTAGCTGCCACGTGAGAGGGCTCCAACTTACCCAGCCTCGAAACTCCAAATTCATCAGCCACTGTCAGAGCCTTCTCACCACGGCTGCTTCTGCAAACGGAAAACCCAGCCGCGCGGGACAGAGAGGCGCGGCCGGGTGCCGGGCTGGCCGCCCAGCGAGGCTCGCTCGCTCACGGGCGAGCGACAATGCCGTCTTCCAACCAGCCGAGCCGGCCGGAGAGAACACCTTGCGCCAGCTTGTAGCCCGCGCGGTCGGCGTTGCGGCGGAGGCCGTCGAAGTGCCGCGCCACGCGGAGGCGCGCTTGCTGCGCGAAGCAGTCCACGAGCTGGAGCAGTGACTCTTTTTCCTCCAGCGACTTGGCGTCCTTCAACATCGCCTGCGCGCGCGAACACGCAGCGGTGAGGGCGAAGAGTTCCGTGCCGATGTCCACGAAGCGGCCGAGCAGGACTTGCTGTTTCTCCAGCGCCGGGCCGTTAAGAACCATCGCGTGATAAAGCGAGCGGGCGAGGCGTCTCGCGGCGCGGCGGGCGAACTTGAGGTGCTTCGCGAGTGTGGGATGCGCGTCTATGGAGCCAAGCGATGGCAGCCATTGGCGCGGATACCAACCGGCGTAGAATAGGCCGGCTCCGACGGCGGCCTTCGCGCGCACCGCGAGCGGCAACTGCGAGTTGAGCACGGCGCCGGCGACTTTCAGATGCGGGTCCAGCGCTTCGCGCGCGATGAAGAGCCGCATGATTTCGCTGCTGCCCTCGAAGATGGTGTTGATGCGGCAGTCGCGCAGGAAGCGTTCGACGGCGATGGGTTTTTCGCCGCGCTCCTTGAGTGACTGTGCGGTTTCGTAGCCGCGCCCACCGCGAATCTGCATCGTGTCGTCCACGATTTCCCACGCGCGTTCGCTGCCCCAGAGTTTGCCCATGGCGGCTTCGAGACGGATATCGGCCTGCTTGTCGCGGTCCACGAGGCTGGCGGTGTAGAGCGTCATCGCTTCCATCGCAAAGATGTTCGCGGCCATGCGCCCGAGCTTTTCGGCGATGGCGGCGTGCTTGCCGATGGGCGCACCCCATTGCACGCGCTCGGCGGCCCACTGGCGTGACACTGCGAGGCAACGCTTAGCAAGGCCGGTGCAGGCGGCGGGCAAAGTAAGCCGGCCTGTGTTTAATGTGGCGAGCGCGACCTTCAAGCCTTTGCCCTCGCCCAGGATGATGTTTGCGCGCGGCACCTTCACGTCGGTAAAGCGCACGACGCCGTTGTAGAGCGCGCGCAGGCCCATGAAGCGACAGCGGTGTGTGATTTCGATGCCCGGCGTGTCCATGTCCACGATAAAGGCCGTGATCTGCTTGCGCTCGCGGCCGTTAACGACCTTCGCAGGCGTTTGCGCCATCACGACGAGCACGCCGGCTTTCAGCCCGTTCGTGCACCAATGTTTTTCGCCGTTGATGACGAAGTGCTCACCGTCAGCGGTTGGTTCGGCGCGCGTTTGCAAGGTCGCAGGGTCAGAGCCGACGCTTGGTTCCGTAAGCGCGAAGGCGGAGATCTCGCCCTTTGCGCAGCGCGGCAGCCACTTTGCCTTTTGCTCGTCGGTGCCAAAGAGAATGAGCGGCTGCGGCACACCAATGCTTTGGTGTGCGGAGACGAGCGCGGCGAGGTTGCCGCAATAGCTGCCCAGCAGCACAGCGGCGCGGCAGTAATTTGTCTGCGACAGCCCCAGCCCACCGAGTTGCGGCGAAATCTTGATGCCGAAGGCGCCCAGTTTCGCCAGCCCCTCGATGACTGCGTCAGGAATTTCGCCGGTGCGGTCAATCTCATCGGGGTCCACATTGGCGCGGAGGAAGGCGTCGAGCCGGGCGAGGAAGGCATCGCCCTGGTCGCGGTCTTCGTGCGACTGCGCGGGAAACGGCAGGACGCGGTCCAACTCGTGCCGGCCCATGAAGAGGTTCGCGGCGAAGCTGCCCTTCTCCGACGCGACGTCGCGGGCGGATTCGGTGAGTTCGAGCGCCGCACGTTGGCCGGCGCTCATCTTTGAGGTGTCAATCACTTGTGCGGCGTCGTCAGCGGCCGGCTTGGGGCGCGGTTCCTTGGAGGGAGGTGCAGATGTTTTCATATTAACACTCCTTTCTCGGGATAGAATTTTCCGTTTTTGGTCGCCAAATCCATTAGCAACGCGCAAGGGGTGGTGTGCCACCCTAAAAATCAAATCAGCACGGCGGCATGAGCTACGCAAGCAGCCTGCGCCAGCGGGCAAGCTGCTTCGCTACTTCCTTCGTGCCGGGTGCGCCGGTCAAGTTCCGCCGCGCCATTGCTCTCACAAGGCTGAAGCAGTCCTTGGCGTCCTTGCCGAACGCAGCGTTCAGGGACTTCAACTCGGCGGCGGTCAGGTCGCCGAGCGGCTTGCCCAGCTTCTCCGCGAGCGCCACTGCTGTGCCGACCGCGTGGTGCGCGAGGCGGAACGGCATTCCCCTGCGCACGAGATGGTCGGCAAGGTCGGTCGCAAGCAGTGTGGAGTCGCTCGCGGCGGCGGTGCAGGCGGCGGCGTTAACCTTCGTATGGCGCAACATCGCGGCCATGAGCCGCACACAGGAGCGCACTGTATCGGCAGTGTCAAAGAGCCGCTCCTTGTCCTCCTGTAGGTCGCGATTGTAGGTCATCGGCAGGCCCTTCAAGAGCGTGAGTAGGGCCATGAGGTTGCCATACACACGCCCTGTCTTGCCGCGCGTCAGCTCGGCGATGTCAGGGTTCTTTTTCTGCGGCATCAGCGATGAGCCAGTCGTGTAGGCATCGGCAATCTTGATGAAGTTGAACTCGCTGCTGGCCCAGAGAATCAGGTCCTCAGCAAGCCGCGACAGGTGCGCGGCCAGCAAGGCGCCCGTGGCGCAGAACTCCACCATGAAATCCCGGTCACTTACTGCATCCATTGAGTTCTGTGAAACCGCCGGACGCCCCTTTGAGTCCTTGAAGCCAAGCTGTTCAGCGACGAACTGGCGGTCTAGTGGCAACGTGGATCCTGCGATAGCTCCACTGCCCAGCGGGCAGACGTTTAGCCGGCTGAAGCAGCCTGAAAATCGTGAATTGTCACGAGCCAACATTTCGACATAGGCGAGCAGGTGATGGGCCAGGTAAACCGGCTGTGCGCGTTGCAAATGAGTGTAGCCGGGGATGATAATAGCCTGGTTTCGTTCACCGAGCTCGACCAGCGCCCGCTGCAAATCCGGAAGCTCTATTGTCACCAGTTCAGTGATCTCGTCGCGCAGCCACATGCGCACGTCGAGCGCAACTTGGTCGTTACGCGAGCGTCCGGTGTGCAGTTTCGCGCCGGCGGGTACGCGCCGGGTCAGCTCCGCTTCGATGTTCATGTGGACATCCTCCAACTCGGGTTTCCACCGGAACTTACCCGCTTCGATCTCAGCGTAAATTTGCTCCAGCCCTTTGGCGATCGCCTTGCATTCCGCCTTCGTCAATACGCCGATTCGTTGGAGCATTCGGGCGTGTGCGAGCGAACCTTGGAGGTCGTGCCGCCATAGCCGCCAATCGAAGGAAACGGATTCGGTGAAGCGCGCGACATCTGCGCCGGGCCCTCTGGTGAAGCGCCCGCTGCGTGAGACCGGTCTTGAAGTTCTCTTGCCCATAAAGCAGTCCGAACGATGTTAGCCGCCCGCCGGAAAGTCACGCGGGAAAGCCAAGCGGGTTAGTTACCAAATTACGCGCTGCAAATTGGGATTTTCGGGCTCACAATTCTGTTTGCTTGGATTCTGTGAAACGGCGCGCTACGGCTTAATTACCAGCTTGCCTAGCACCTGCCGGCTTCGGAGCATTGCAAATGCAGCGCTCAAGTCCGTCAGCGAAAAGAGTTGGTGGATGACCGGTTTGAGGCGTCCGTCCGCTGCCCATTCGAGGGTCGCGTTCAGGTCGCTGCGGTTGCGGCCGTAGCTGCCGATGAGCCGGTGCTGCTTCACGAAGAATGGCCAGAGCTGCATTGGCACCTCGCGGCCGCCGGTCGCACCGCACGTCACTACCGTGCCGCCGCGCGCGAGGCAGTGGAATACGGCCTGCAGTACCGCGCCGCCCGTGTGCTCAACTACAAGGTCCACGCCGCGTTTGTCCGTAATCTTGCGCACCTCGGACGGCCAGTCAGCCTTCGTGGAATCCACGACGAACTCCGCGCCGAGGCGTTGCGCCAGCTCGCGCTTGGCTGGCGTGGAGGCCGTGGCAATGACGCGCCCGCCAAGCTGCTTTGCAATTTGGATGGCTGCCGAGCCGACCCCGCTGGCCGCGCCGATCACTAGCACCCAGTCACGTGCGCGCACTTCCGCGCGGTCGGTGAGCATGTGCATCGCTGTGCTGCCCGCCAGCGTGAGCGCGGCTGAGGTTTCGAAGCTTACCGCCTCGGGCAGCCTCACGACGCAGCGCGCGGGCACCTTAACCCTTTCGGCGAAGCCGCCGTCGCACTGCACCCCAAGCAACCGGGCGTTCAGACAGTTGGAATCCTCGCCGCGCAGGCAGAACTCGCAGGTACCACAGAAGAGGTTGGATTGCACCGCCACCCGATCACCCACGCGCCACTGGTCCACGTCCGCGCCGAGTGCAAGGATTTCACCGGCCACTTCACCGCCGCCAATGCGCGGCAGCTGGATGGGCAGGGGCAGTTCGCCCTGCTCGCACCACAAGTCAAGGTGGTTCACGCCGCACGCACGCACGCGCACCACTACCTCGTCAGTGGCGGGCGCGGGGTCGGGGACTTCGCCGAACCTGAATTGGCCGGGCTTGCCGTGGGCGAGAAGCTGGACGGCTTTCATAGCGAGGGAATTGAAGCGCGCTCTCCGCAGGTGATTCAAGCGGGTAAAGCGCGCGTAACTTGGTCTCGAGGTCGCTTCGTAAAGCAAAGGCCCAGCATTGCTGCCGGGCCTTGCGTCATTCAGTTGGTGGGACCACTTACCGTTGGATCCGCGCGGAGCCGCCCTTGGCGAATGCCTTCACTTGCTCCACTGTTGCCATCGTCGTGTCACCGGGGAAGGTGGTAAGCAACGCGCCGTGCGACCAGCCCAGATTGACCGCTTCCTGCTCGGACGCGCCGGAGAGCAGGCCGTAGAAAAAGCCCGCCGCGTAACCGTCACCACCGCCGACGCGATCCACGACGTCGAGTTCGCACATCGGGGATTGATAGGTCTGCCCGTTGACCCACGCGACCGCACCCCAAGTGTGGCGGTTGGTGGAGTGAACCTCTCGCAGTGTGGTCGCCACGGCCTTCACGTTCTTGAACTTCTTGGTGGCTTTCTCGATGACGGCGTAGAACGCGGAAGGGTCCAGCTTGCTCTTGCTCTCGACGTCCTGGCCCTCGATGCCGAGGCCCTTTTGGAGGTCTTCCTCGTTGCCCACGAGCACGTCCACGTGCTTGACGATGCGGCCGAGGACGTCCACGGCCTTGTCCTGCCCGCCCCAGATGTCCCAGAGCTTTTGGCGGTAATTCAGGTCGAAGGAAGTCACGGCTCCGTGCTGCTTGGCTTCCTTCATCGCCTCAATGATCAACTCACCCGTTGTCTCAGATAGCGCAGCGAAGATGCCGCCGCTGTGGAACCAGCGCACGCCGTTACCGAAGATTTCCTTCCAGTTGAAGTCGCCGGGTTTGAGTTGGCCAGCGGCCTCGTTGCAGCGGTTGTAGAAAACGACAGGGGCGCGAACGCCTTGGCCACGGTCGGAGTAGACGGTCGCCATGTTCGGCCCGCGCACGCCGTCGTGCTTGAAACGCTTGTAAAACGGCTTCACGCCCATCGCGCGCACGCGCTCGGCGATGAGGTCGCCAATAGGGTAGTCCACCATCGCGCTCGCCACGCCGGTGTTCAGGCGGAAGCAGTCGGAGAGGTTGGCGGAGACGTTGAATTCGCCGCCGCTGACGTGGATGTCGCAACTGTTCGCCTTGCGGAACGGGATGATGCCAGGATCAAGGCGATGGACCAGCGCGCCCAAGGACAAGAAGTCTAGTGCGCCATTTTTAGAGATTTTCAAGCCAGTGCTCATGATATTTGGGGATGGCTGAGCCGGACAGCTTACCCGGGGAAAACAGCCAAACTAGTCCGGAATCTTTGGCAAAACTCGGCCGGCTTGGCAACTGGCAATACGGCGCGGCGGCTTAAGCCTTGACCCATCGGCGTGACCGACTGCTGCGCAGGACCGCCTCGCACAACTTCACCTCGTGGTGCCCGTCCTCTGCCGTGGCGAAGAGCACGGGGGTTCGTCGGCCGCTGGCGATATGCTCATACACAGCGCGGTAATGCATCTTGTGGCTATCGGGGAAACCCTCGGGATGGCCACCGGGATAATCGGTGAAGCCCGCCACGTCCTTGCTGAAGCCGGCGGTGGCGCGCTGGAGCACCTGGTTCGGTTCTTCGCGACGACCCACGAGGATTTCGTTCGGCTGTTGTAAGTCCCACCGCACACTGCCCTTTGTGCCGTAGATGCCCAAGGCAAGGCTGCATTTCCAGCCGGCGGCCACTTGCGAGATGGAGGCATTGGCGTGGACGCCGTCCACAAAGCCGTGCCGCGCCTTGCCAAACTTCAGCAGCACGCTGCCTAAGTCCTCCGTATCGCACCGGTAGGGCACCATCGTCTTAGGGTCGATTTTCGCAAAGGTTTGCACCTCGCCTTTTGGTCGGTAGCGGGTGCGGTGGAACGTCTCCAAGTGGGCAAAGACACTTTCTGCGCGCGCGCCAAGAATGAAAGACACTGCGTCAATCCAATGCGTGCCGATGTCGCCGACGGCGCGGAGCTTGCCGCCCTCGCTGGCGAGGAGCCGCCAATTGTAATCGGTGGCGTGTAGCAGCCAGTCCTGGAAGAAGTGGCCTTGGACGTGGATGATCTGCCCGAGGTCGCCGCGCGCCACCAGCGCGCGCATCTGCAGCACGGCGGGGAAGAAGCGGCACATATAGTTCACGGCGAAGACTGGCGCGTTTTTCCGCTTCGCCGCCGCAACCACCTTGGCCGTGTCCTTGGCCGTCATGCCTAGCGGTTTTTCGCAGATGACGTGCTTGCCCGCCGCGAGCGCCGCGAGTGACTGCTCAACGTGAACCTTGTTAGGCGAGGTGATGTGGATCACGTCTACGCTTGGAGAGCGGAGCAGCGCGCGGAAGTCGTAGTCGCCATAGACTTCGGGGATGCCCCACCTGTCCGCTGTGGCCCGGGCGTTGCGCGTCGAGCCGCAAATCGCCATTACCTGCACGCCGAGTCGCTTCAATGCTTCGATGTGCACCGGGCCGATGAAACCGGTGCCGATCACGCCGGCGCGCAGTTGATGTAACGCAATGCTCATGACGTCAGCCTGCCGGAACCGCAAAACGGAAGGCAAGCCGTCACCGCCTGTCTCCGAAACACTGTGGTTGCGCCGCCTCGGCGAATGCCTAGTATTGGCCGGAACAACACCACCGATTGCCTCCATTATTTATGAAAACACGCCTTTCCCGCCGCCACTTCCTCGCCGCCACCACCGCTGCAGTTGCCGCCCCGCGAATGCTCACTGCACAGAAGTCTGACAAGCAACTCGTTATCGGCGAGGGCGAGCACCGCTACGAGGTGCACCACAACTGGGCCCAACTTCCCGCGCAATACACTTGGCAGACCACTCACAACGTCGCCGTGGACCGCGATCAGAACCTTTACGTCATCCATGAGGGCCGCGAGAACCTGAAGGATCACCCGTCCATCTTCGTGTTCGATCCCAAGGGCAAGTTCATCCGTGCCTTCGGCAAACAGTTTCAGGGCGGCGGCCACGGCATCGAGGTGCGCAACGAGGGTGGCAAGGAGTTTCTCTACGTCTGCGCCTACCAGCAGGTGAAGGCCTTTGCCAAGCTGACGCTCACCGGCGAAGTCGTCTGGGAAAAATACGCGCCGATGGACAGTGGTGTTTATGCGAAGGACGAGGATAAAGTCCGCGTGAAACGCTGGGGCCGCGACGCCTTCATGCCCACAAATTTCGCCTTTCTCGATGACGGCGGATTCCTGCTCACCGATGGCTACGGTTCCTTCCACGTCCACCGCTACGACAAAAACGGCAACTGGGTTTCAAAATTTGGCGGCCCGGGCAAAGGCGAAGGCACGTTCCAGACCCCGCACGGCATTTGGATCGACCGCCGCCCAGGCCGTGAACAGCGCGTCGTCGTTTGTGATCGCGCCAACCACACCCTCCAATACCTCACCCTGGACGGCAAATACATCGAGACCCTCAAGGGCTACGGCCTGCCCGCGAATCTCGACTCGTGGAAGGACCTACTGCTCGTGCCCGAGCTCCACGCCCGCATCACCTTGCTCAACTCGAAGAACGAAGTCGTCGCCCGCCTCGGCGAAGACGTGGAGCGCGTGACCAAACTCGTGAAGGACGTCCGCGGCGATAGCGCCAAGTGGATAGATGGCAAGTTCATCCATCCGCACGACGCCTGCTTCGACGCCGCCGGCAACATCTTCGTTGCCGAGTGGGTCGCCACCGGCCGCGTCACCAAGCTGCGTAAGGTGGGGTAAACGTGAAGTTTGCTACTTGCTCCTGCGGGTGACTTGGGCCTTCGGTGATCAGGTTACCGCCGCCGCCATGGCCGACCACGCTTGTTGTCCTTGGGCAGGCTCGATCACCTCAAATAGGCTGACCAGAAAGGCCATGAAGAAAAGGATTCTGACCATGGCCTTGGCTCCGAGGGATCCCCGGCGTCACGCCATGGACGGAGGGGCGAAGCCGGCGCGGTAGTTGCGCTTGAGGATTTCGTTGTTGGCCTGCTCGTGGTTGGTGAAGCGGAAGTTCACGCCGTCCCAGCGCAGTTCTTGGCCGGGGAAGCGCGTGGCCTTCACTGCCAAGAGCGCGGGTTCCGTGATGCGCCAGCCGATGGTCAGCGGGGCCCAGAGGTGTTTCTTCGCGCCGAGGCAGTTGTCGGCCCAATCTTTCCAATGGTGATGTGGCGTGGTCACGGGCATCGGCTCGTTGGCGACGACTTCGCCTTTGCGGAAGACGGTGATCTTGCCGTCGGCTTGGAGGAGCAAGGTGCCTTCGGTGCAGACGACCATGGTGTGGTTGGCTCCAGGCTTGGTGGGCGGCAGGCCGAGCGCGGCGAAGGACGGGAGCAGCGCGTCGTCGTTGTAGCGCACCACGAATTTCTCGCGCGCGAACTGGCCACGGCCCGGATAGGTGATCGTGCTCTGGTTGTGCGAGGTGTGGCTGGCGTTCGAGGGCTTGGGCGTGTGCGTGATGACGGCCTCGGGCGACGGGAGATCGTAGGCGAAGTAAAGCAAGTCAAGCAGGTGGCAGCCCCAGTCCGCGAGCTGGCCGCCGCCGGTTTCCCAGAAGGAACGCCAGCGCCGCGGCGCGAGGTCTTCGCTGTAAGGCAGGGGCTTGGTGAGCGGGCCGTTCCACAAGTCCCAGTCGAGGTAATCGGGCACGGGCTTGGCCGCGGTGTAGTCGGCCCACGGGTCGCCGAAGTAGGTGCCGCGCGCGACGCTGCCGGTCCAGACGTGAGCCTCGACGGGTTTGCCGAGCTGGCCTTTGCGGAGGATTTCCACGGCTTGCATCCGGCCCAGATTGCAGGCGCGTTGGTTGCCCATTTGCGTGACGAGGCCGGGCCGGGCGGCGAGGGCGTCGCGGATGAGGCGGAGTTCCTCGAGTTGGTGGACGAGGGGTTTTTGCCCGTAGAGGTGCTTCTTGTGCTTGAGCGCCGTGATCATCATAGGCGCGTGGTGGTAGTCCGGGGTGTCCACGATGACGGCATCGAAATCACCGACCTTGTTCGCGAAGCCTTCGCGGTAATCCTTCAGCGTCCACGCGTTCGGAAACTGTTTTTTAATTTTATCCAACTCGCGGGCATCCACGTCGCAGAAGCCGGCCCACTCGACCTGCGGATGATCTTTCAAGCCGTTGCGCTGCAGGCCGCCGATACCGCCGACGCCGATTTGGTAAATGCGAAGTTTGCTGTTCGCGTTGGTTTGCGCGCGCGCGGCGGGCGAGAGGGCGGCGATGGCGGTGGTTAGCACCGCGCCGGTGCGGAGAAACGTACGGCGGGTGACGGGGGAAACGACGGGGGAGACAGGCGTGTTTTTCATGGCGAAGTGAATTGAAAGTGAACTAACCGCGCGATCAGTGCAAGCCGCCGCTCTGACAACGCGGCGCAAGCAGAACTAGATCGTCCCCTCGACTTTCCAATGGCTTTCCCTGGTGGTTCGCCTACTCAAGCCGCGCATAATGCTCATCCGCACGCAGGTCGCGCCCAGTGCCATTCATAGCATGGGGTTGTTCGCGGTGGGACCGGTCCCACGCGGCACGCCTTTGGGTGCGAGGGCCAGCCAGACGTGAGAGCCGGATGCCACGGACGGCGATGACCAATCGCGGCCCGCACTACTTCAGTTCGATGCCCACGGGGCAATGGTCGCTGCCCATGACCTTGGGGCGAATGAACGCGGCCTTCAGCTGCGGCCGCAACGCCGCGCTGAGAAGGAAGTAATCCAGCCGCCAGCCCACGTTCCGCGCGCGTGTGCCGCCCATCGGGCTCCACCAAGTATAGTGCCCGCCGCCCTGCTCGAACTCGCGGAACGTGTCCACAAAACCCGCCTGCACGAAGGCGTCAAAGCCCGCGCGTTCCTCGGGCGTGAACCCGTGGTTCTTCACGTTGGCCTTCGGATTCGCCAGATCGATTTCCGTGTGCGCCACGTTCAAGTCGCCGCACCAGACCACGGGCTTCTTCCGCTCCAGCCTCTTGAGATACGCAAGGAAGTCCCGGTCCCAAAGCTGGCGATAAGGCAGGCGCGTCAGCTCGCGCTTGGAATTGGGCACATAGACATTCACGAGAAAGAAGCCGGGGAACTCGGCGGTGATGACGCG
>Ga0194124_10004104_pt1 | contig 14579 bp, 16 predicted proteins | sample TA2KigCas0mmetaG_FD_148605 | JGI IMG/M metagenome (GOLD analysis project Ga0194124, IMG submission 148605) | Freshwater microbial communities from Lake Tanganyika, Tanzania - TA2015031 Kigoma Deep Cast 0m | ecosystem: Environmental > Aquatic > Freshwater > Lake | place: Tanzania: Lake...
AAAAACTTGGTGCTCCTCTGTTTCAAAAACCATAAGACATTCTATACCCAAACATATTAAAGTTTCATCATAAAACTTACGACTCTCTCTATAATTTTTTACTGAAAATGATATATGGTCAATCATTTGATAATTCCTTATTCAATGTTTCACGTGAAACATCCCCTATTCAACGCCAATATAAAGATCCAGGGTTGCAGCTGTTAAATCATGGCTTCGTTCATCGTACACCTCAAAATCCACAGCATAACTACGATCACCCCCAAGTTCGTTCGACGTCATTTGCCATACCTTTTGCCAAATTTCCACAGAAACATTGGGAATAGGGCCTGGACCGTTGGTGAAGCGAACATAGGTTTGTTCTGGAATAATTAAGGGCGTTAAGCTGTCCTTCAAATCAGAAAAATCAATGACTTCTTCCCCTATAAAGAATGTATAGTCGCCATTAAAATCGTTTTCATAATTTGTATAAGCGCAATAAGTAACTCCTGGGGATTTTCTTTTAGAAATTTTATTAAAAATAGCCTCTTCCCAATATTTTTGAACCAAAGGACCTATCTTTGCCGTTTGATGATCCATTTCCATTTTATTATTCGTTCGAACTGTTATTCCAACGAGATTTTTTTCTAAACCCTTTAGTTTTAATTTTTGCATGACGACACCTACAGCTATTACAAAGAGATTCTCTGTATAACAGTATTTTTCCTTACAGTACACCGATTTTTCATATGAAAAAGTAGATTACTATTTGATTTTTCTGACTCAAACTTTTATCAATAATTTTATTTATGACAAATAATATAGATATAAATTTTATATCTATAAATATCTTTTTACGATATTGATAATAAAATTATCTTTTATTAGAGAGAATATGAGTCTCCATCATTTCTTTATGCGCCCTTAACTCATCTGGAGAAGGAAGAAAAATTCTTGGTTCTCTGTTTTTCTTTTCCGAAAAATAGACAGGCTTTATTTCATCAACAGGTTTTTCTTCTTTTTTTTCTAAATTGAAACTGATTTGCCTTCCACCAATAAGTTCTAAGTAAACTTCGGCGAGCAGCTCACAATCAATTAAAGCACCGTGCTTTGTGCGGGACTTGTTATCAATTTTAAAACGACGACAAAGAGCATCAAGGGATGCTGGAGATCCTGGAAATTTTTGCCTTGCAATTTTTAAAGTATCGATGATTTTATTATGTTTAATGATATCACACTCTACAGTTTGTAATTCAAAATTTAGGAAAGACAAATCGAACGGTGCATTGTGAATAATAAGAACATCTTTTTGGATGAAATCCAGAAACTCTTCTACGATTTCTTCAAAAGTTAAAAACTGTTTTAAAAATTCTGTCGATAATCCATGCACATTATATGCATCAATCGGTACATCCCTTTTTGGATTCAGATAATGATGAAACGTTCGTCCTGTTGGCAAATGATTGATAAGTTCTACACATGCTATTTCAACAATTTTATGACCAGCTTCTGGCTTAAATCCTGTTGTTTCTGTATCTAAAATAATTTCCCTTATCATTGATTACACACACACTTATCCACAAAGATCTTATGTCGTTAATTTTGATAATAATGAATCAAGTTGCTCCATCGTTTCAAAATAAATACTGAGAACTTTTGTTTTCGGACCGACGATCAATTTTGCTTTTAACCCCAAAGCTGTTTCGATTGCTTTTTCTGTTGCAAGCTTTTCTTGCTGATCATCATCTAAAACCTTACTTGCAGAAACTTTCCCTTTAGAGGACCCCGCTTCTGTTTTTTCTGCCACTTTCATCTTCTGTGCAAGATTTTCTAACTCCCGCACATTAAGTTTATTCTTAACAGCTAACCTTGCAAGTTCTATTGCATTTGGATGACCTACAAGAGACCTGGCAATACCAGCACTAATTTCATTCTTTCTTAAAAGATCTTTAATTTCTTCGGGTAACTTATTAAGACGCAAAACGTTTGCTACGTAGCTTCGACTTTTTCCGATCATCTGGGCAATTTGTTCTTGTCCCATTGCTTCGCTTAATTTTTCTAATCCTTCTGCTTCTTCTAGGGCTGTCAAATCTTCTCTTTGAAGATTTTCCACGAAGGCGACAATCATTGCCTCTTCGTCTGTAATAGACTTAACGATAACAGGCACTTCAGAAAGTTCTGCTTTCCCAGCCGCGCGCCAACGACGCTCTCCTGCTATAATTTCATAATTACCTTCACTGACTTTTCTGACCAATAAGGGCTGTAAAACCCCATTTCTTTTTATCGACGCAGAAAGCTCTGAAAGCTCCACCTCATCAAAAACTTTTCTCGGTTGATATGGGCTTGGTGTTAACTGATTCAACGATAAAAACTGATACTCAGAATTTATATTGTCTTTTTGATTATTTACTACAAATTCATTGCTTTGATCTTGATCATCAATATCTCTTAAAATAGCTGCAAGACCCTGACCTAATACTTTATTTTTTTTCATTATTAACACCTTCTTTTTGCTGCCTAATAAATTCCCTAGCTAATTCTAAATAAGAACGAGATCCTTGGCAATTAATATCATAAACAGTTACCGGCAAGCCATGGGAAGGAGCCTCTGAAATTCTTACATTTCTTGGAATGATTGTTTGATACACTTTCTCTCCGAAATGCTCTCTCACTTCAGATTCAACAGAGTAACTTAAAGCGTTTCTTTTATCAAACATCGTCAAAACAATTCCTTCAATTTCTAAAGATTTATTGATGCTTTTTCTGATAAGTTCGATCGTTTTAAAAAGTTGAGAAACTCCCTCAAGGGCATAATATTCGCTTTGCAGCGGAACTAAAACACTATTCGCTGCTGCAAAAGCGTTGAGGGTTAACAAACTTAATGCAGGCGGACAATCAATAAAAATATAATCGTATGTTTTTCCATCTAAACTTTTTTTTAGTTTAAACTCTCGATCGTTTGCATCAACAAGCTCTACCTCAGCACCATACAACTCAGGACCTGATGCCAACAAAAATAAATTGGGAATCTTTGTTTCCTTAACACCCTGTTCCAACGATGAAAAACCCAGAAGAACATCATAGCTGCCAGGGCGCCTATTGTTACGGGACAATCCCAATCCCGTACTAGCATTTCCCTGAGGATCTAGATCTACTATTAAAACTTTTTTCTGGATTGCTGCTAAAGCCGTTCCTAAATTTATAGTGGTTGTTGTTTTTCCAACACCACCTTTTTGATTAGCGACGGCAATTATTTTTGTGGACATTCTTAATTACCAAAATTCTTCCATTTTCGTTCGTCACACTATGATGCAGTACTACATCAAATGCAAACTTTTTATATGCTTCTGTAATTTCCTCTTGGTATTTTTTTCCTTTTGGAAAAATATACTGCGTTTCTTTATGAGAAATATTTTGTGTCCAAAGCAAAAGATTTTTCAATGGCGATACTGCTCGAGCGATAATAACATCGAAAGGTTTTTTTAAATTCTCCACTCTCTCACACACGATATTATTATCAATTAATGTTTCACGTGAAACATTTTTTAGAAACGTTGCTTTTTTCTCATTAGACTCAATAAGGGTTATACCAGAAACACCCATTATTCCTAGAACCACCCCTGGAAATCCAGCTCCAGAACCTATGTCACATATTTTTTTATTTTCTTCTATATAAGGATAAAGCTGCATACTATCGAATACATGTCTTTCCCAAATCTTTTCTTTTTCTCCTGATCCAATGAGATTAAAACTTTGATTATATTCAATAACTTTTTGCACGTAATAAAGCAAACGATCAAATGTTTCACGTGAAACATTTGTGTCAGGAAATAACCGCTGGTGTTCTTTTAAAAAATAATCATAAGAAATCATGATTATTCCTACGGCATAAAAGATTAAAAAGCAAGCATCTTAATAATGAATGATATCATGAAAAACCGCTTTTTGTTTCGACAAGTTCCGATATCCGTGTGATTGATCAGCCTCAAACCCCAACCCCTCTCCCTCTTTAACAGAATGCCAAGCCCCCCTTACAAAAACTTCAAGCTCACCGGATGCAACAATTATATGTTCAACAACGCCTTTTTGATGCGCTGGAGAAAAGTGCTCACAACCAGGAAGCAACTCGATAACAAAAACTTCAAATCTAAATTTTTCATCATAAGGAAATATCGGCATAACAAAAATTTTATCATCTTTTGGATGTAGTTGCTCCGGATTACCTATCCGATGCATTGATTGATTTTGATTTAAATCCTGGATAAAAAAGGAAAATGATACATTAAAGCCGCTAGCAATTTTCCAGAGCGTCGCAATTGTGGGGCTTGACTCACTTCTTTCTATTTGTCCAAGCATGGCTTTACTAACACCAGTTTCTTGACTTGCTCTATCTAAGCTCCATCCTTTTTCTTGGCGCAATGACTTTAAAATCTTAGGTATCCTTAATGATAGGTTTTCCAAAATTCACCCCTTTATAAAAAATGCTTGTGCGTTATAACGTACAGTGCTATATTGTGCGCTATAACGCATAAAATGTAAATGAAAGTTTTAAAAACGAAGAAGAATAATATGACAAAAAAGATATTTTGGAAAAACCCTTATTTAACTGAATTAGATACCGTTGTGAAAAAAGTTAATGGCAATCAAATTACAGTCAATGAAACAATTTTCTATGCTTTTTCTGGAGGACAAGAAAGTGATTCTGGAACTATAGGAGGGTACACCGTTTTAAATGCACAAAAAAATGGCAAAGAACTCTATTACACCCTTGATGATCAGCATCAACTTAAGGCTGGTGATAAAGTAAGAATTATTGTTGATTGGAGTCGCCGTTATCAATTAATGCGATTACATTTTGCAGCTGAAATTATTTTAGAGCTCGCATACAAAAAATTTCCAACTATTTTAAAGACAGGGGCGCACATTGCTGAAGCCAAAGCACGTATTGATTTCAAATGCGAAGACAGTATCTCTAGTTCTCTAAAAGAACTACAGGCTCATGCTCAGTCTATCATTGATTCAAGTCAGCCTATTATAAGCGCTTTTAGTGATGAAGTTACAGAAAGAAGATACTGGAAAATCAAAGAATTCTCACCGGTACCATGTGGAGGAACACACCCTCAAAATACAAAAGAGGTCGGTACGATAACCCTTAAGAGAATCAATCTTGGTAAGGGAAAAGAACGATTGGAAATTTTTATCAAAGAAAAGGAGAAATAAAATGAAATTTGAAAATAAACTTGTTGTCATTGTCAACAAAGAGATCGATATTGGTGTTGCAATGAATGCTGTAGCTCATGCTTCCTTTGCACTTGGAGCCTCATTGAACGAGGAAAATTGTTTCCTACAAGCCAATATAGATGCCAGTGGCAACAACTGGAAAATTTCAGGAATACCTTATATTGTTTTACGAGGAAAATCCAATGAGATTAAGAAGGCCGTAGCTGCAGCAAAGGAAGCCCATATCTTTAATCTTCCCTTTGTCGATAGCATGACCGGTGACACATACCTAAAACAGATAGAAAATATTTCTAAAAAAACAGAAGAAGAACATATCTACTATGCTGCTGTGATTTTTAGAAAATGGGATATTGTTTCCAGCATCACCAAAAAATTCTCTTTATATAAATGATTGTTTAATTATTTGAAATTAAAATACTCATAAATTTATCATTTTTCTCTTGACGAGATATTTTTTGTATTATAATTTTCATATGAAAAATATCTCTTTAGATATTTTTCTTCGACGGAGAGAGAGCCAGCGTCATGAAATCCTGCCTTGAAACTTCCTTGCTGGTTTCTCTCTCTTTTTAAAAGCTTAAATCGACTAATTCTTTAGTATAAGAATTTTTGATCATACCACGACGTAAATTAGTTGATGTGATCCTTTCAATAACTTTTCCCTGCCGCATAACAAGAATATCATTACACATAAAGGCAACCACTGGAAGATCGTGCGTCACCAAAATCATCGTAAATTTGTATTTCTCCTGCAAATCCTTCAAAAGATTTAAAATTTCTGCCTGTACAGAAACATCTAAAGCAGAGGTTGGTTCATCAAGGAGCAAAACATCCGCCTGCATAACCAAAGCACGCCCAATCACAACACGCTGACGCTGTCCGCCCGATAATTCATGCGGATAGCGAAAATAATACTCTTCTCCAAGACCAACATTTTTAAGACATTGAATAATCAGACTTTTATCAACTATTTTCTTTCTAATTTTTAAAGGCTCTTCAAGAATTCTTCCTATCGTATGATAAGGGTGAAGAGCACTATAGGGATCTTGAAAAACATACTGTAACGTTCCATTAAGCTTAAACGCGCCACTGTTTTGAGATACCATACCAGATAAAACATTTAAAATTGTTGTTTTGCCCGAACCACTTTCGCCAATAATTCCAAAAGACTCTCCTTTTTTAACATCAAAAGAAACGTCTGACAGGGCTTGAAATTTTTGACCTTTTTTTTCAAAAATGACTGAAAGATTCTCAGCATGAATCATAAATCTATTTCCTCCCTTTTTAAAATGGAAAGACGTTTTCTTGGATCATTCAATTTTGGTAAACACCTCAAAAGACCTTTTGTATAGGGGTGCTTTGACTTAGAAAGGTCTTGAGCCTTGCAAGAATCGACTATATGACCTTTATACATAACGATAACCCTGTGACAATAAGCAGATATAAGGGGTAAATCATGACTTACGATTATAAGTGTCATCCCATTTTTTTTCGCTGTATCCCTTAAAAGATCTAAAATTTGCCTTTGTACATGGGCGTCCAAAGAAGACGTTGGTTCATCCGCAATTAAAAGTTTTGGTTTTAAAGCAAGCATCATCGCTATCATAACGCGCTGCCCCATCCCTCCAGATAGCTCAAACGGATAACTTTTTGCAACACGCAAAGGGTCTTGAATAGAAACTTCTTGGAGAGTTTTTAGCACTTTTTCATCCAAATTATCTTTGTCTCCCTTAAGAATAAATGCTTCTTTAATTTGGTCTTCAACGGTCAAAACAGGATTTAAGGACGTTTTAGGGTCCTGCAAAACCATAGCGATGTCTGATCTAACATTTTTTGATTCTTCCAGAGAAATCAATGATCCCAAAAATGAAAAAGAGTCAAAAGAAGCTGTCATATTTTGAGGCATCACACCCAAAAGAAATCTCATAAGCATTGTTTTACCCGAACCACTTTCACCAACAACACCCAAAATTTCTCCATTTTGAATAGACAAAGAGACACCTTGCACAATAAGATTTGTTTTTTCTTGCTGTGCTATAGAAAGAGTAAAATTTTTAAGGTCAATTATGTTCATGTTAATAATTTTGCCTCGGGTCTATGACATCTCTTAAGCCATCTCCAACAAAATTTAAAGCCAGGCTTGTGATAAAAATTGCAAATCCTGGAGCTGTTGATACCCACCAATGATCTAAAAGATATGGTTGACCACTTGCGACCATTGTTCCCCATTCCGGCACTGGTGGTTGAACACCCAAACCCAAGAAACCAAATCCAGCAGCCATGAGAATAACACCTGCCATATCATATGTCAGACGAACAATAACGGAGGGTAAACAAAGAGGGAGAACATAATGACGCAAAATATAAAAGGGCTTTGCCCCTTGCAGTTGAGCAGCTTTTACAAAATTTTCCTTACGAATTAATATTGTTTCAGATCTAGCAATTCGAGCATAAGATGTCCAAGCTGTTAAAGAAATAGCAACCACAAGACTTAAAAGTCCAGGTCCCATAGCCGCAACAAAAGCAAGAGCCAAAATAAGGCGAGGAAGAGCCAAAAAAATATCCGTAAGACGCATAAGAATTCGATCAATCCACTTACCCCCATATCCAGCAATAATACCAATTGCAACGCCCAAGGGAACAGTAAAGAATATAATAAGCACAACAATATAAATTGTTGTTCTTACCCCAAAAATCAACCGACTTAAAATATCTCGACCCAATTCGTCTGTTCCTAAAAGATAAACGCTTGATGGTTCTTGAAGGCGTAAGGAAAGGTCAACATTTGCTGGATCGTGGGGAGCAATAAAGGAAGCAAAAGAAGCAACAAGGATTAATAAAACTAAAAAATAAAAACTCCATAAAGATATTTTATTTGATGAAAAAACAATCCAATTTCGATAAATTTTTTTCTTTTGTGCGTCATATGAACTTTTAGGAATCTCTGTCATAGTACTATTTTTTATCATTTTTTGCCCTTGGGTCTATCAAATAATTAATACTATCAACTAAGGTATGTAAGCCTACAAAGACAACGCCCGTTAAAAACGTTGCCCCCAAAATAGCATTCATATCAACATTTTTTAAAGAATTCACTAGATAACTCCCAAGTCCAGGCCACGAAAAAACAGTTTCCGTTAAAACAGTTCCCTCTAAAAGGCCTCCATAACTTAAGGCAACAACCGAAAGCAGAGGAACTCTAATATTAGGAATAATATGTTTCCAAATAATTTTTGAGGAAGAAACTCCTTTAACACGCGCAGTCAAAATATAAGGTTTTCTCATTTCTGTCAGAACAAGGGAACGTGTCATTTTTGCAATATAAGAAAGATTAAAATACCCTAAAACAGCTGTTGGAAGGATAATGTGGTGAAGAGCATCTAAAAAGACATCAAAATCTCCCCTAAAAAGAGACTCAAATAATAAAAACCCACTTTTTGCATCATACCCTTGATAGTAAATACTTATTCTTCCAGGGCCTGGAAACCACCCCAAACCAAAATAAAAAATCAAAAGCAGAAGAAGGCCAAACCAAAATACAGGAATAGAGTATCCAACAAGAGAAACACCCCCCACAAATTTATCAACCCAAGATCCATAACTTTTCGCTGCCCAAATACCACAGAAAATTCCCAAAGAAACCCCAAAAATCAAAGAAAATGTTGCAAGTTCAATCGTTGCAGAAAAGACATGCGCTAAATCCTCTAAAACAGGACGACTTGTTAGAAATGAATACCCAAAATCTCCACCAATAATCTTTTTTAAATAAAGAAAAAACTGCTCATAAACTGGCAAGTGAAGGCCCATAGAAATACGGGCCTTTTCATAAATTTCGGGAGAAGCAGATTCCCCCACAACGCTTAGAATCGGATCAATGGGTATCTTTCTGCCAATAAAAAACGTAATAACTAAAAGGCCCAAAAGCGTTAAGACGGTAACTAAAACTGATGAAAATACCTTTTTCATCTTTTAAAAATCCAAAATCAATAACCCTTACTTATGGACATCCTTATAAAATACCTTATTAGATCCGCTGCTAAAGACAATTCCCTGAACATTATCACGAATAAGTAATATTCTGTCATACTGAAACATATTAATAATAGAAGAATCCAAAAGCTTTCTTTGTAATTTATAGTAAAGATCTTTTCTTTTTTCTGGATTTTCCTCTTTCTTCGCCATCATTACGATTTTATCAAGCTCGGGGTCTACCCAGCCTGTCCTCCACAAAATAGTTTTTGATTTGGCTGCATCAGAGTTATCAGGATTTCTACCAAATGTTGCCGCATTGTTATGAGGATCAAAATAATCAGGAATCCAAAAAGAAAGACCCATTTCATAGCGACGTTCTCTGTATTTTGTAAGAAGTTGTTTTGTATCCCCAAGGCTAATCTTTAATGTGATCCCCCCTTTAGAAAAGCTTGACTGCAGAGCCTGAGCTTGCTCAGAATTTTGGCTTTCTAGTGTAAATGTTAGTTTATTTCTAAGACCCACTTTATCCAAAAGGGCTTGGGCTTTTTCTATGTTGTAATCATAGGGGTTCTCATCAAGGGCTCCAAAAAATCCCATAGGAATAAAGGTCTGGTGCACAAAGGCTTCTCCCTTTAGCTGGGTATTCACAATCCCATTATAATCAATCAAATGGCGAATAGCTTGACGAACTTCTGGAATCTGCAGTTCCGGAACTTTTTGGTTTAACATAAGAAAACGAGTAACTCCCTGGGAAACTCTCTCCATCCTTATATTTTCTCTGACTTTTCCAATTTGTTCGCTCGTTAAATCAAACCCCTTCAAAATATCAATATCACCTTTCTCCAGCATCAAAATACCAGAAGAATCATCCCCTATATGCTGGAAAACCATTTTATCAATCTTTGGCGCACCCCAAAAATGATCTTTGTGGCTTTCAACACTAATGCTTTCTTTCGGTTTCCATGATTTTAATTTAAAAGGACCGCTTCCTGCGTGGTTCGTCTTTAGCCAAAGATGGCCCATATCTCCATCAACTTCATGTTTCATAAAAACTTTTTGGTCGACAATCCCAGCTCCACTGTTAGCCGTTAAACAATAAAGCACCAAAGTTGGGGCATAAGAATCATCCATTTCAAAAACAAGAGTTTCATCATCGAGTGCTCTAATTTTTTCTTTCACATTTTCCTCAGTAAACCCAAACTGAGAAATGATTTCTGAGGGGTTCTTTTTTAGAATCACGGTTCTTTGTAGAGAAAAGGCAACATCGTGCGCCGTTAGTGTATTTCCGGAGGCAAATTTTATTCCTGGTCTAATTTTAAAGGTTATCTTCCTTTTGTCATCACTAACAACCCAGCTTTCAGCCGCAAGGCCAATAATTAACTCTGGGTTTTTCGGATCGCAAGCAACCAGAGGGGTATAAGCATTATCTAGATAATCTAAAACGTGTATTTCAAAGGCCTCTGCCGGATCTAAGGATATAACTCCATCTAATTTTGTTCCAATAACGAGGGTATCTTTGTTTTTTTCTCCACAAGAAAGAAGAAAGAGAAGACTTAAGGATAGAAGGATTTTTGGGAAGTTTTTTATCATGTTAATTCTCCTTTAATAAGAATTTTAGAGATCATGAGAGGATTTTTGTCTAAAGTCAAGATACTAACTCTTGGTCTTTATCTTTATAATAACCTGTGGATAAAAAGAAAAAAAAGAAAATTGGGCCAAGATGTGCACAAAGGTTAAGAGACTTTCCCCAAAACAATCCCCAGAAAAAATTTTAAATACCTTCATTTTGTGTAAAAAACAAAAAATAGTATCCAGCTCAAACAAAAACCAGGGCACACAAGAAAGGAACATCTTGTGGATATCTTGAAGATATCCTGTAGACAAAAAACAATCCACATTATACACAGGTATATATTTAAACAACAAAGATATATATATGAATAATAATTTACTAAAAACCCTCAAAGGGGAAGTTTTTCACCCAAGACCCATTTGGTTCATGCGACAAGCAGGTCGATACTTACCAGAATACAGGGAGCTAAGAGAAAAAGCTGGATCTTTCTTGAAACTTTGTTTTTCTCCCGATGCGGCAAAAGAAGTAACCCTACAACCATTAAAGCGATTTCCAGAAATAGATGCAGCAATACTTTTTTCGGATATTCTTGTTGTTCCCCTGGCCCTGGGGTATGACCTTGACTTTAAACAGGGAGAGGGGCCTGTTTTAGAAAAAGCTAACCTGGAGCAGCTCAGGGAGTTACATCCTGGTTCTTTTCTTAAAACGCTTTCTCCTATATTTGAAACCATTGCACTTACAAAAAAAGAACTTCCCCATGGAAAGGCTCTTTTGGGCTTTGCTGGAGCCCCTTGGACTGTTGCAACCTATATGATAGAGGGTGGGGGGTCAAAAGATCACTCCTGCGCAAAAAAAACAGCGTTTTCTTTTCCAAAAAAGGTCGACACCCTAATCTCTGTTTTGATTGATGCAACATTTCTTTATTTGCGGGAACAGATAATCGCTGGGGTTGATGCGATTCAACTTTTTGATAGTTGGGCGGGCATTCTTCCGGAACCCTATTACGATCGGTGGGTGGTTTATCCTATAAGGGAGCTTGTGTCTAGAATAAAAAGAGAGTTCCCCGAGATTCCGATCATCGTTTTTCCAAAAGGGAACCCTTCCTTTTATTGGAAGTTTTTTTCTCTGGAGGGTTGTGCTTTGAGCTTGGATAGCGTAGTGGATTTTTCTCATATCAAAAAGGTTTCCCCAAAAAATATGGCTCTTCAGGGGGGGCTTGATCCCTCTCTTCTGGTTGCTGGAGGAGAAGAAATGTTTTTTGAAGCTGAAAGAATTTTGAGATCTTTTCAGGATCGACCCTATATTTTTAATTTAGGACATGGAATGACACCAGGCGTTCCCGTCTCTCATGTAAAAGATCTTATTCAATTTGTAAAAAGCTGGCGTCCATGAAAAAAATTGCTGTTGTTTTAATGAACCTTGGAGGGCCGTCTGATCTTAAATCGGTGAAATTTTTTTTATTTAATCTTTTTTACGATAGGGCTATTTTGCAAATCCCAAATCCATTTCGCTGGATTCTTGCAAAGATTATTTCCAGAAACAGAGAGGGCGATGCAATCAATATTTATAAAAAGCTTGGTGGAAAAAGCCCTCTTTTGGATGAAACAAAAGCTCAAGCAAAAGAACTAGAAATATCCTTGAATAAGGAAAAAAATCAACACTTTAAAACCTTTGTTTCTATGCGTTATTGGCACCCCTTTTCTTTAGAAACAATAAAAAATGTTATTTCCTTTGGTCCAGATCAGATCATTCTTCTGCCCCTCTATCCTCAGTTTTCAACAACAACAAGTCAATCTTCCCTAAAGGATTTTACTGAAAAAATAAAAAAGTTTTCTCCTTATTTGGAAACAAAAACAATCCCTTGTTTTTTCTTTCTTGAGGGTTTTTTGTCTTTTATAGAAAAAGAAGTTCGTTCTGAATATGAAAAGGCCAAATCTTATGGTGTTCCAAGAATTCTTTGGACAGCCCATGGTCTTCCAAAGCGGATTGTTGAAAAAGGAGATCCCTATCAAAAGCAAGTAGAGGAAACTGTAGGAATTTTAGAGAGTCGTTTGAGCGATTTAAAAATAGAGAGTATTATTTGCTATCAAAGCAAAGTGGGGCCTTTGGAGTGGATAAAACCTTATACAGAAGATGAAATTGTTCGAGCGGGAAAAGAAGGTTGTCCCCTTATTGTTGTTCCGATTAGCTTTATTTCCGAGCATTCTGAAACTTTAGTAGAACTTGATATGGACTACAAAAGCCTTGCTTTGAAAGAAGGAGTCCCTTTTTATGGAAGGGTTTCGACAGCAAGAACGAACAAGATGTTCGTTGATGGACTTTCTTCTGCTATCAAAGAAGGTCTAAATAATCATTCAAGGTGCCCAAAAGAAAATGAAAGCTTTTGTTGCCTTAATCATTTGAAATTTTGTAAATAATTCCTCCCTTAAAGACAAAACTGTTTGGTCTGGATTTAAAGGTGTAGGTAGCTGGAAGATTGGTTGTTTTGATGTTCATTTGATAAGAGATTTCCCCACGGAATCTCCAGTTATCATCAAGAATAAATTCACTTCCAAGAGTGGGTGCAAGAGAGTAGTTATAAAAATTATTTGTTGTGGATGTTTTAAAGGTCATTTGACGATATTCAAAACCAAATCCAAAATAAGGCATAACACCTACATCATTCATCGGTGCGCCAATACGAGCCGCCAGACCAAATTGCCAACTGTTACCAAGACTTGCTCCTGCTTTTGTTGATTTTCCTGTGTTAAAGCCTGTATTGAATTCGTAGCCAAGATAAAGGTTTTTCCAAGCTTTTCCAACACCAAAAATAGCATCAAAAACACCGCCTGCGCCTGTAAATTTATACTGCTGCTGGACAGTTCCTGTTGTTGTGGTTTGATTAATGGTTGAACTGAAGTTTCTGTATCCAATATCACCCCCGGCATACATTCCGGTGAATGAAGGAGATCTTCCTTCTGAACAAAAAGGAGCGATTAGAAAACTGGAAACAATAAAAGCTTTTTTAAGAGCCATGATGAAAATCCCCTTTAGTTATTATTATAATTGAGTCATAGTACCATATTGAAAAAAGAATTCAAGAAAATAAGTCATTGTAATGATTGATTAAAATCCAAAGTTAAATTTTAGGACTCAAACAATCAATAGATGTGCAAATAAGAAAGAGTTAAATATTTACTATGATAGTATAGGAATTGAATGAGCGTTTTAGAAAAAGAATTTTTGTTTGGAGAAAGTTTTGACTTTATCTCCTCTCTTTATAAAAAATACTTAGAAAACCAAGAGACAGTTCCCGAATCTTGGAGACAATTTTTTCAAGAAATGGGCGATTCTTTGGATGTTTTTTCGATCGAAAAAAAAGGTCCCTCTTGGCAACAGAAAAAAGAAACCTTTCCTAGCAAAGAAAAAAATGCAGTAGAACCAACCACTTTAAATGATAAATCCTTAAAAGATTCTCTGTCGGCTTTGATGCTTGTTCAAGCTTATCGTGCCCTGGGACATCTAGAATCCAAACTAGATCCTTTGGGATTGATGATACGAGAAAAAATACCTGAGTTGGATCCGAAGTATTTTGGCTTTAAAGAAGAAGATTGGGATAGGCAAATCTTTTTAGGCGGTCTTTTAGGGTTTGAAAAAGCAACGCTTAGGGATATTTATCTAAAACTACGGGATACCTATTGTAGTTCTTTTGGTGTTGAATTTTCGCATATAATTGATTCAGGTCAGAAAGAATGGATCCAAGAACATCTAGAAAATGACACTTTTTTGAAAACTCTTACTTCTGATGAAAAAATAAATCTTCTAAAGACTCCCC
>Ga0194124_10004111_pt1 | contig 14571 bp, 12 predicted proteins | sample TA2KigCas0mmetaG_FD_148605 | JGI IMG/M metagenome (GOLD analysis project Ga0194124, IMG submission 148605) | Freshwater microbial communities from Lake Tanganyika, Tanzania - TA2015031 Kigoma Deep Cast 0m | ecosystem: Environmental > Aquatic > Freshwater > Lake | place: Tanzania: Lake...
GGTTCTCGGACTGGGCCGAAAGGTTGGCAATGTTGTGCTCGAGGCGGCCGTAGAATGCACCAAAGTAACTCCGATGCGCGTTGATCTGAAGGATCGCCTCATCCACCAGTTCGTTGAGGGAAAGCTCGTTGGCGGCTATCTTGTCGCTGTCCTGATAAGTTCCACCCGGACGGATCACCTCCGGGCCTTCGGGCGCATTTTCGTCCACCGGTTCCTGCACAGAATTGCCGTTGGAATCCACTCGGTTCACCTGATCGTTGGGAGCAAGGGCAAAGCGGTCATAGCCTTCCCCGGTGGGAATCGCATTGTTGTCGGGATCCGCAAGGTAGGCCACGCGCACATAGAGTGCATTCAGTGCCCCAACCTTGACCGCACCGTCGCCGTAGCCTCCCATGCCGCCGTTCTGGGCCGGATGCTGAACCAGCGCTTCTGCGCGACTCGCCCAGATCGGAATCAGATCGATCTCCACATAGTCATCCGACCCTGCCCCGCTCAGGAACTGCCACGGCCCGCTGTTGCCCTCTCCCTGGCCCGGCGTGCCCTCGATCGTCAACCCGCCGTTGTTGTCCACCCCTTGCGTGAAAACCCCGAGCAGGTTGTTGCCGTTGTAAGTGGTTCGACCAGCGGTGTTGCGCAACTCCTCCATCAACTGCTTCATTTCCTGGATGAGAAAGTAGTACTGCTCCTTCGACATCGAATCGTTTGCACCCTGCGTTGACAGTTCCTTGATACGGGTGAGCATCGAAGTTGCTTCCTGCAACGCACCTTCGGCCGTCTGGATCATCGACATCGCATCGTTGATGTTGCGGTGTGCTGTGCCGGCGATCTTGATCTGCGACTGGATCACGCTTGCCACCGCCATACCCGCCGCGTCGTCCTTGGCCCGATTGATCCGCAGACCAGAGGAAAGCCGTTCCACCGAAATGGCGAGTTGCGATTGCGCTCCCGCAAGATTGCGCTGCGCGATGAGCGATGCAATGTTGGTGTTCAGGACTGAAGATGGATTCGACATCACGAGCTCCTTTTGGGTAAGCGACCAGAGACCGATCCGATCCCGATCGATGCGTCTGCAGCGAAAGAAGGCTGCCGCACGCTATGAAAACACTTCAAAAAATCAAAGACCTGCTTAGCTTCTTCGCGGGCCGCACCAAGACGGCCCTAAAGCCGGCCGCAAAGCTAACCGTATACCTGTGCAGACGGGATCCGCCCGAACCCTCAAGCTCAACGGAGATTAGACATGGCTTCAGTGATCAATACCAATATGGCCTCTATCGCTGCCCAGCGCTTCCTCAGCACTGCCCAGAACAAATTGGCAGTGTCCTACGAGCGCCTGTCGAGCGGCGTGCGAATCAACCGGGCGCAAGACGACGCTGCCGGGCTTGGCATTTCGCAGGACCTCACTGCAAACATCAATGCCACATCGATGGCCGCGCGCAACGCCAACGACTCGATCGGCGTGTTGCAAACTGCGGAAGGCGCGCTTGCCGAAGTGTCTGCAATGCTTCAGCGATTCAAGGAACTTGCCACACAGGGCGCAAACGGAGCGTTGGCCGCAAGCCAGCTTCGGTTTCTCTCGGTGGAGATGGGTGGCCTTCGTAATGAAATTGAATCGATCGCCAACCGCACCACTTTCAATGGCGTGAACCTTCTCGCGACGGACGCAACGCTTGAGTTTCAGACGGGCGCGGAATTGACCGACACGATCGAAGTCAAGACGGTCAACATTCTCACGAACCCCACTCTCTTTTCGAATCTGGTGAGTCTTCTCGGGGGCAACGCAGACGCCTATCTCGACAGCAACGGCCTTGGCGTGATCTCCACTGCTCAGGGATTTACCGACCTCACCAGCACGATCGACGAGGCGATCGTTGAGGTGGCAACACAGCGCGCCTCGTATGGCGCCCAGGTGAACCGACTGGGCCACAACCTTGCAAACCTCGATGCTCTCAGGGAGAACCTCAGCAACGCGAGGAGCCGGGTGATCGACACTGACTACGCGGCCGAGACCGCCCAACTCACCAAGACGCAAATTCTCCAACAGGCCGCCACAGCGATGTTGGCTCAGGCCAATGCTCAGCCCAACGTTGTTCTTGCGCTGCTCAAGTAAGCGCTTGAACAGCCTTTTGAGGCGCCAGGTTTCGGTGGTGCGCTTTAGGAGAAAGCCATGAGTGGTGCTGCAGCGGTCGCAGGCACGACCGAAGGTAGTGTTGCGGCTGCTACCTTGAGAGCCAGGATCAGCGGAGAGGCGGTCGCACAGCAAGGAGCAGCCAGAACAGAGGCCGCGTCGAACAAGATCAGCGTTGTCCGATCCGCCAGTGCGCCGTCGGTTCAGGAAATGGCCAGCGCAACGCGCGAAAGCGTTGAGGCAGCGGCCGTGAAGATCCAGAATTTCGTCTCGTCGATGTCCCGTGATCTCAGCATTTCTGTCGACAGCGCGAGCGGTAAAGCGGTTATTCGTGTGGTGGATCCACAGTCCAATGAGATGGTTCGGCAAATTCCGGGAGAAGAAGCGCTCCGGCTCGCCCGAACCATCGATTTCCTCTCCAGCATGCTCGTAAGCCAGAACGCCTGAAGCGCCTGGAGCTGCAAAAGCCGAGCGGGTGACCTCGCGGATGGCTTTATTTTCCGGATCGCATGCAAGCACAAACGTGTTGGGGCCGTGCGGTGTGGGAAGATCCAGGGCGGCGTGGAAGAAACTTCGGTCCATGTTTGGTTTACGGCGCGTTGTTGGAAAATGGTTAGGAGTCCTGCACTGGGGATGTGAGGCCTTTCGCGCCCACCCCCCTAAAGTAGGGCCGGTCGAACGAACGCGGCAGATAGGCTCACACGCATCGCTCGTGGGGTAACGGGCCATTGCCGTCTTTCGTTTAGAACCCTCCAATGCGTGCACTTGTAGTCAACGCCCTCTCCCGGATACCCCTTTCGCAGACCGCGGCACCTCTGTTGGTGCTGCTCGTTCTCGCGTTGATGCTCCTGCCGCTCCCGCCGGTAGCGCTCGATATCCTGTTTACCTTCAACATCGGCGCGTCGATGATCATCCTGCTCACCGCGCTGCAGCTCAAGAGCTTCCGTGACCTGATCGCCTTCCCCACGATCCTGCTGGTGGTCACGCTGCTCAGGCTCTCGCTCAACGTGGCCTCCACGCGGGTTGTTCTGATGCAGGGGCACACCGGTCCTGACGCGGCCGGCAAGGTGATCGAGTCCTTCGCGCAGGTTCTGGTGGGCGGCAACTATGTGGTGGGAGTGATCGTCTTCATCGTCGTCACGATCATCAACTTCGTGGTGATCACCAAGGGCGCAGGCCGTGTGGCGGAGGTGTCCGCACGGTTCACCCTCGATGCAATGCCCGGCAAGCAGATGGCCATCGACGCCGATCTCAACGCCGGAATCATTCGCGAGGATGAAGCCCGAAAGCGTCGCGCCGAAGTAGCCCAGGAGGCCGACTTCTACGGTTCGATGGATGGAGCCTCAAAGTTCGTACGCGGCGATGCAATCGCCGGAATCATCATCCTGATCATCAACCTGCTGGGTGGTGTTGCCGTTGGGATGCTTCAGTTCGACCTTCCCTTCATGCAGGCGCTGCAGACCTACGCCACCCTCGCTGTGGGCGACGGGCTGGTGGCTCAGGTCCCTGCGCTCATCGTATCCACGGCAGCCGGTATTGTGGTGACCAGGGTGTCCACGGACGAGGACTTTGGTCAACAGGTGGCGAGCCAGCTCGGCGCATCCTCCTACCCGCTCTTGCTGGCCGGGATCATTCTCGCAGTGCTGGGGGCGCTTCCCGGGATGCCGCATTTTGCCTTTCTCACGCTTGCGGTGCTCTTCGTGGGAGCGGGCTATTTGTTGCATCGTCGCGCCAATGCCGAGCGAGCGAAGGCCGAGCGCGCCAAGGCGGCCGCCGAAGCGCCCAGCGAGGAAGTGAGCTGGACCGATGTGCCCGTGGTGGAACCACTCTCACTCGAGCTCGGCTACCGTCTCATTCGCCTGGTGGATGCGGGGGATCAGTCCGACCTGATCAAGCGCATCCGCGCCATCCGCAAGAAGTTCGTGGGCGAGGTGGGTTTTCTGATCCCTTCGGTGCATGTGCGCGACAACCTTCAGTTGCCTCCCGAAACCTACCGCCTGCTGATTTACGGCGCCGAGGTTGCACGCGGTCAGATCCTTCCCGACCGCTTCCTCGCCATCGAGCCCGCAGGTGAGCCGCCACCGCTCGACGGCGTGAAGGTGCTCGACCCCACCTTCAAGATGCCCGCAGTCTGGATCTTCCCAAACCAACGCGACAACGCGATGTCCAAGGGCTACACCGTAGTGGAGCCCTCGGTGGTTCTTGCCACCCATCTCGACCAGGTGGTGCGGATGAACGCGCACGACCTGCTGGGTCGTCAGGAGGTCCAGGATCTTGTCGACCATTTCCGGACCCGCTTCCCCAAGCTGATCGAAGACACTGTACCCAAGGTGGTCTCCCTCCAGGTCGTGCAGAAGATGCTGCAGTTGCTCCTTGAGGAAGGCGTACCGGTTCGCGACTTTCGCAGCGTTCTGGAGGTGGCTGCGGAGCAAGGCGGCAAGGATCCTCACCCGCTGCAATTGCTCGCACCGCTGCGCTTTTCGCTCCGACGCACGATCGTGCAAGAGGTGTTCGGCGACACTTCCTCCCTGCGGGTGGCAGCCGTCCACCCCGACTTCGAGCGCATTATCGAGCAGGCGGTAGGCAATCTGCCGGTCGCCCCCGACGGCGCGATCGAGCCAGGACTGATTCGCTTCTTCGAGGAGGAAGTTGCATCGGTGGTCGACGACATGGAGTCGATCGGACTTCCCCCGGTAATCGTGGCCTCGGCACGTAATCGGCTCACCCTTTCCCGTATCGCTCGCAAGGGCCGCGCGCAGGCCATCGTACTCGGCATGAACGAGATGCCCACCGACCGCGATCTGTCCTTCCACCGCATCATCTGCAGCAGGCAGGGCGGCGTCAAGTGAGTACCGCCGGAGCTCCGGGACCGCGGCGATTTGTGGCGGCAACCGCAACCGAAGCCCTTGCGCTCGTGAAACAGGCCATCGGCCCCGACGCGGTGTTGCTATCCAACCGTGAGGTTGACAATGGTATCGAGATCATCGCGATGGCCCAGGATCAGTTCCGCGAGATCGCCCCGCGTGCAACCGCGCGCAGCCAGTCGCAGGCCCCGTCTCCGCAGGTGAGCAGGCCGGTGCTGCGTTCCTTCGACGATGAACCCGAGCGCGCTGCGGTTTCCGAGAGCGCCGACCGCCCTCCACGGCCTGAGTCACTGCGCCACCTCAGCGACACCGCGATCCGGACGGCCAACCACAAGCTCGTGATCGCCGACATCGCCGAGCGGCCGATGCGAAGTGTCGACGGCTCTCCGGTCTATGGACCGGAGGTTGCAGCAGCGCACTTCAAGTCGGGCACCCGTGCACCAACATCCCGGGCGCAGGCGGGAATGCTCACGGGTGCGCTTCCGGGAGCAGCCCCGGGGACCAATCACCTAAAGGCCTTTACCGAAGTAACTGCCGTTGCGCCGGGGCACAGTCCGGCGCCTGGTTCACCGCTCGGTTCGGCGCCTGGTTCAACGCCCAGTCCGGCGCTCAGCCCGGCGCTCAACGAACTCGCCGAGCGCCTCATGGGTCAGGTCAACGAGGTCAAACACCTGCTCCAGTCGCATATCGCCGGAAACACCTGGAACCAACTGAAAGGCGTGTCTCCGGGCAGGGCCGAGATGCTCAAGCGCTTGCTCGCCGCTGGCTTTTCGCCGGCGCTGTCCACCTCGCTGCTCGAGGAAGCCGGGGAAGTCGACGAAGGCGCTTCCTTGATCGACACCCTTCGCAAGCCACTTGCCAACCGGATGAATACGCTTGATCCGGTAACGCTCTTTGATAGCGGCGGCGTTTTTGCATTCATCGGCCCCACAGGCGTTGGAAAAACCACCACGGTCGCCAAGATCGCCGCCCGGTGCGTGATGCGCTTCGGACGCAAGGCGGTATCCTTGCTGTCCACCGACACCTACCGCATCGGTGCACTTGAGCAGTTGCGGGTGTTCGGCAAGATCCTCGGGCTCCCGGTCACCGCACTCCGCGACGCCGAGGACTTGTCGGCACGGATCCAGGAACTCGAGAAGTTCCACGTTGTTTTGATCGACACGGCCGGCATGGGACAGCGCGACGTGAAGATGGTGGAGCAACTCAGGGTGCTCACCGAAGGCTATAAGCAGGCACGGCGCATCCTGGTGCTGTCGGCCACAACCAGCCTGCAAACGATGCAGGACGTGATCCAGGCCCACTCGCAGGGCCGCGACAACGACATACGCGCCGCAGTCATCACCAAGGTCGACGAAGCCATGAGTCTTGCCCCGTCGATCGACTGCATGATCCGCCACGACCTTCCATTGCTCTTTATTGGCAACGGCCAACAGGTCCCCGAGGATCTTCATGTGGCCGATCCTCACTACCTCGCGCATCGCTCGTTGCAACCACGTTCCTTCTCCACCGCTTTCGAACCAGACGACGAGATGGTCCCCGCGATGATTGCTGATAACATCTCGGACTGGTCGAGAAGGAAGTAACTCTCGATCTGACATCGCCCCTCTGCCACGAGCCCACAATGACCGACCTTCAGACTACATCCCCCGCTATGGGTCAGACCGACCAGGCTGCAGGGTTGCGACAGTTGTTTGGCGAGGGACTGGCGCGCGTATGGTGCCTCGTGAGTTCGCTGCCGGGCGACCCCACAGTCATGGTCGCCATGGGCGCTGCAAATGCCCTGCGTCGCGCAGGACAGCGTGTGCTGCTGGTGGATGAGGTACCTCTCGGAAACCGTAGCCTGCTCGGGGGCACACCCTACCCTGTGCGCTACGACCTTGGTCAGGTTTTTGCGGGATCGATCGGCATCGAACGGGTGGTGCGGCCAGTGGGCGAGCGACTCTGGTACTGCGCGGCCACCAAGCTGCGGCGTGCCCGCGAGGACAAGAAAGCACGTCCGCCAACGCTTGCTGAGCGCTTGTTGAAAGCTGGCATAGACGTCGATGTGGTGATCGTTGCAAGCACCGACCCCCACCGCGGTACGCACCAACTCTTTGCTGACGACATGGAGTATGTGCTGATCTCAGGCACCGACGAGGCTGCGGTGGAGAAGAGTCTCCACATGGTTCACGAGCTTGCGGTCCTCTTCGGCGGGGCAGCCATTCCGGTGTTGATGGTGGGCGGTGGGTCAGCCGAGTCCGGGCTAGCCTGCTTCGAGGATCTCCAAGCCAGATCCTTCGACCTCATGGACCAACCGCTCGACAACCAGGGCTGGGTCCGCGCCATGCAGTTTGCATCGGCCGAGGAACACAACAGCGACATGATCGTTCCGGCCAGCCTCTACAGGATGATGGCGGGAAAGATATTCCCCGAAGGAGTACTTGCCGAGCACGCGTCTGGGGCCCAACCGCCAAGGGACACCGAATCCTCGGAGACTGATGCGGATTTTGGTGATTTCTCCGATGCTCTCGATGTCCAGAGCTGAGGAAATCATTCCACCACCGGGCTTTGAGGGGCCGGGTGATGCTCCTGGCCCTCGCACGCTGAGGCGGCCTTGAAGCCATCCAGTATGCGAAAGAAAGGCTACGGGGTTCAAACCAGAACAGATGTTGAGGCGCGGCTCCGCGAGTACGCACCGCTCGTGAGACGGATCGCCATCCAGGTTGCAAGCCGTCTGCCACGCAACGTGATGCTCGACGATCTGATCCAGGAGGGCATGATGGGCCTCCTCGATGCCACCAACCGCTACGAGCCAAAGCCCGGCGCAAGCTTCGAGACCTACGCCAAGGCGCGGATCCGTGGGGCGATCTACGACTCGCTACGGGAAGAAGACGTGATTCCGCGCCATGTGCGCGACAAGCTCACGCTCATTGAACGAACGGCTGAGGAACTGCGCCAGTCGCTCGGGCGCCCGCCCGAAGACAATGAGATTGCAACACACCTCGGGATGAGCATCGACGACTACTTCGCGGTGCTCGATTCATCCATGACCATCACCGTTGTGGACGAAGAGCTTCCGGATGTGGTGGACGAGAGCGCAGACCAGATGCGTGCCCTCCATCAGAAGCAACTTGCTGCGCGCATCGAGGACAAGCTCCGGGAATTGCCCGAACGGGAACGTCTGGTGTTGGCACTGCACTACCAGCAGGATCTCAGCTTCCGGGAGGTTGCGTATGTGATGGAACTTACGCCGGGGAGAATTTCACAACTCCACACCCAGGCCCTGATTCGCTTGCGCGGTATGCTAGCGAAGGAACAGGAGGACAACCGGGGCGACTGACGAGTGCTGCCAGCGCTCAGGCGCGGGTTGAGAGACGAACTCCGTGCGCAATCGCCCGACCATCCCGATCGTAGCCATCCACGCCTTCGGCATGCGCCCTCATGGCGCGCAAAGCATTGAAGCGATGCAGATTCAGCCGGATCAGCTCCGCCGAAATCTGTCGGTCAACGTTGGCCTCGTAGAGCACATCGTCAACCCTTGCCCGCTCTTGCGGGGCAAGATCCTGCAACTGGGTGCGGAATCCCTCAGCACCACCCCTTGAGGCCTGGATTTTGTCCATCACCGAGCGCATCTGCAGCAGGACACGCTCCAGATCAACCCAATCGGAGCGCTGCATTGCAGTTCTCTGTTCACCAACCAGATGCGCCAGAGACAGGATGAGTTCGGCCGCTGCTTCTGGCGCTCGGTGAGCGACCTCAACCATGACAGAAATTGCCGAAAGCAATAAGAAAGGAAGCAGTATGAATCGATCAGCGTGAGGCGGCACCCCGCCGTTGCACCGACTGCTCCACCAGACTCATGGCAATGGCCTGATAGTCAAATTCAAAGGCACCAGACTCGATCCTGGCTTTGATCGCGTCAAGTTTCGCTGTATCGAGTTTCTCGGAATCCTTGGTCTTGTCAACGCCCGAGAGCCGGGAAATTTTTCCTGAATCGACTGCCAGCTGGGCTGATGGTGCAACCGTGGATGCCGCACCCGCTTTCGCAAGCGCATCATGCACTGCCTTTGCCGTCGACTGCGCTACCGTTGCTTCCTTCAAGGGATCCGCAGAAGTCGGAACCCTTGATGCAGCATCCATCATCTTCCGCGCATCCAAAGGACTACCTGCCCCAGACTTAATGTTCATCACAATCCCCTGTGAACCCGTGGTTCAATCAACTTTTACTTCCACCAGACCTTGCCGCACCACAATCGCGGTAACCGTTTGGCCACTACCCATCTTTACCCGAACCTGATCGCCGATGCCACCTTGCTGAAGCGCTTGGCCTTCGCCAGCAACCTGAAAGTTGGTGCCGCTGAGTTGCACGCGCACCCTTTCTCCTGTCCTTATTACGGATGTTGCACGCACCAGATTTAGGGTCAGGGGAGTGCCTGCACTCACCGACCGAATCAGGGTGCGACCAATCAACTGATCCTGATCGGTCGCCACATCGTCGGGTACGGCCCCCCAGTCGGACTCGACCGTGATCAACTCGCCAGGCTCGAGCGTCGCTCCCGCCTGCAGGGCTCTGGCCGCCGCGAGATGCGTTCGCTTGGCCGCAACAAAGACCTGGACGGTCCCCTGCCAGCGTGGCTCCTGACAGCGCAGGGCAACGCTCACCCGCCCGACCGGCACTCCTTGGCGGATCACCTGCGCCTTTGGTGCAGTGCATCGCGGCCACCGCGGAAGGCTGGAGGAAAGCTCAACGACGGGCTTGGCATCCACAAGCGCGGGATGCTCGAGGATGACCGCTTCGATCGCCGACCTCCATTGCGATTCGGCTTCCGACGCCCCGGCTGGATCTGACTGTGCCAGGCCTGCAAGCACCGCTAGAACGATCAGGTGCAGGGTCCGAAACGCTCCGATCGTTGACACTCTCCCGATCGTCCGGATAGCCTCCATGATCCGGACATTCCCCACTATCCGAAGAGAGGCAAGATTTCGGCGGCCGCAGTGGCGACCACCCCGCGGTACCGGTCCCTTCGACGCAAGTGCCGGCCCAGTTCATAGCGCAAAGCAAGGGTGGCCGCTCCTAGCTCCGTTACCCGGATCCGTTCTTGCTCGTCTCCAATCTGAAGCCGCGCATCCTGAGAGTAGGATGGGCCATCAACCCCAAGAAAATGCGCCCATGGAACCGCGATCCAGGCATCCTCCGACCTCAGCGGTATCACCCGGATCAGACGCGCTGAAGATGGCACAACAAGCTGCCATCGCCGGTTTGCGTCGTCTGCCTCCAACCGTCCACCATAAGTCCCCACGAGGCCTGCCAGCGCACTGGCTGGAATTGTCCGGTCGAGATGGATCGCAAAGAAAAGCGTGTGGGAAATCAGCGTTGCCTCCACAACTCCCGCAATGCCGCAACGTGCCAGTTCGAGTCCGAGTGCTGCTGCAAGCTCACGGTGAACCCTCGGCGCCTGCCCGCCGAGGAGCCTGACTTCAGGCGGCAGCACGGATGCCAGCGACACATGGTCGATCTGATCGATCGCTTCGAGAAGCGACAAGGCAGGGGCAGACCACGGTTCATCCTGAATCAGGCGCAAGGCAAGCAGAAACGCTCGATCGACGTCGGCCGTGGTTACGGTCGACGGGTGGAAGGCTTCCGTCGATTCCGAAGCTGGTCGGCCTTCAGATCCGGCGACGCGCTGCGCAGGGGCCCCTGGAGAAACGGCCGCCTCGCGCATGACTGGCGTTCGCCTTCGGCGCGCAGTCTTCCTTGCCGGTTCCGCCAAAGGAGCCGCCGAACTCCCATCCGGGGGGTAGGTCTGAGCCGGTTCCTCTCCTGGAGCAGTCGTGACAGTGGGCGCCATGCTTGCCCCAGCCCCAGCGGTCGGTTCTACGGCAGGCTCTGGCGGCACGATCTTCCCAGCCGCCGCCAGAGGACTGGTGTCTGGTTCGGGCCGCCCACGGGCCCAGGTTCCGGCAATCGGATTGACCGGTGGTTCTACCTCCGGCAGGCTCTTTCCTGTGTCAATCACGGGTTCACTCAGCAACCCGTCCTCTCCCGCGCGACCGGCAGTTGAGCCCTGATCCTGCGTTCCAGGCCGAACGCTCCCCCGGGGTTCAGTAGATCCCCCTGGCGCGACGCTGAGGGAAATCATCGCGGCCAAGGAATCAACCGCCTGGATTGCCTTGAAGGCGTTGGCGATCAGATCTCCCCCCTGAGGGGTGCGAGGGGTTTGCTGCGCAGGGCCACGCAGCACGGGATTGACGCGCAAGCCCGGCACTTGATCACCGATGGTGGGCGCAATCGGAGATGACGGCGACAATGTGGGGGTATGAACCCCCTCCTCAAGGCGGGCCGCAAGCCTTTCAAGGCGATCCGGGGAGGGGGAAAGCTCGCCGGAAAGGCCTCCACCGGCTCGTCTCAGGTGCTCAGCTTCGGCAAGAACAATCTCTCCCATCTCCCGGATTGCGCGTCGCCCCTTGCCCTCGTCAAACGCCGGAAGAGATCGCGAGAGCGTATCGGCAACCTGCGCAAGATCATGTCGGTCGAGCGAACGGAGCAGCGCGGACAGGTACTTGGCAGTCGCAACGAGTTGCTCGACCTGTGCCTCGGATCGACCCTGCCCGTACAGCAGCAGCTCCCTGGCTGCCTGCTCCGCATCCAGAAGATACAGGTCTTCATGGCGATCCTCCATGCCCACCTCAGCGGCCCAGATCCCTGCGCGGCTTGTTCTGCCCGCGCAGATACACCGAGGGCAACTCCGTCACCGCCCCTTCCTGAATCCCACGGATCAGGGCCTCGGTATGGCGGCGAAAGCGCTGGGCATCCTCGAGCAGTGTCTCGGTACGCTCCCCGAGTGTGCTTGCCGCAGCAACCAGTCGGCGCGCTTCCTCAAGCGAAAGCGCCACGCGACGGCCGGATAGCGCGGATACATCTCCGTTGCCAATCTCGCGAAGAAGGCTGTCGGTGAGCGACACGAGTTGTTCACCGAGATGCTCCAGATCGTCAAGAACCGCATCTGCGCCATGGTTCGACGCAAACCTCAATGAGAGATTCATGGCAACAGTTTGAAGGTCTTCGACTCTTTTTTGCAAGTCTTCGGCAGTTTTGCCCGTCGAGACGTTCTCGCCCTCGCTGGCCAGGTGAAGACTCTGCACCATCAGGTCAACCCTGCCTGCGAGCGTTTCGGTTGCAGCCATCACTGCGCCCACATGCCGCTCGAGCTGTTCGGACTGGCGGTCGAGGAGCGCAACCCGACGCTCTGCCATTGACCCGGCAGGAATCCAGTACCCCGAAGTGACCGCCTCGAGCGTGTCGCCTGCGGCAGACTCCGCCAAATCCCTCACCGACACTGGAGTGACCGCAGCAAGCTGCATACCGGAGGGGCCGTCAGAACGGCGTGCCGAAGCGTAGCCGGAACCCGAGTAGTTGCCCCCCGACCCCCCTTCCACCGATACTGCCGTGGGATCCGCCGAGTCAGCAGCCCCGTACCCGGGCTTATGCAACTCGTGGGCAATCTTTTCGGCAATCAAGGCCTCCGCATTGCGCGATGCGGGGGCGGAGTCCTCATCGTTGGCGTGACTGTCCACTCTCTGCGGCACCTCAGCCGATGCCGACCGTATTGCCGCAACCTCGCTCCTTGCACGATGGATCCGCACAGCGCCCAACAGCAGTCCAAGTCCCCCCAGTCCAACACCGCCCCAGGTCAGGAGTGCCGAAGCAACCAACAGGCCGCCGCTCGAGCGCGTTTGAAGGAGCAGCCGTTCCGCACTGTCCACGCGGGCGGACACCTGCTCAAGACGTGAGATCGCACGGGCCCTTTGAGCGAGGAAGTCTTCAACCAGTCGACTGTCGGCAAGCAACCGATCCACCAGGTCGCCCCTTTCGGAGGGAAGGATCGCCAGGACATCGCGCCATGCAGAAGGCGCATTCTTGCGTCTCGACTCGTTGCCCGCAGTTTGAAGATGCTCCGCGATCGCCAGGCTCGCCGCCTGCAGGCTGGGCAGCGCGTTTGCGGAACTGCGCGCGCCGCGCAGTGCGCTCACTGCACCGACATACTCCTCGAGCGCGCCCGAAACCTTGCGTATGCCCGGCGAGTCAGCCGGATCGCTGAGCCGTAAAGTAGCCTTGAGGTTGTGCGCCCGCTCGATCAGCGCGTGGCTGGCCGCAAGCCGCTCGAATCCCTGCTGCATTCCCGCCAGGACCCCGAGTTCCTTGCTGGGCAGTACCAGATCGCTGATGCGACCTGCCTCGGTCTGGGCCTTTGACTTAAGTTCCACCTCCTTGCTTCGTTCGACAAGTCCTGAAAAATAACCAGGATCGAGAACGACCGGAGCTTCGAGGACGCGCCGGAGTTGCTGCACCGACGAGGCCAGGTCGCCAAGTTCGACCCGGTGCTGAAAGCCCTGCTCGAGGGAACCCCGGAACTCCCTTTCATAACCTGCGCCCGCACCCACGCAGACCACCATTGCAGCGGCCAGGATTGCAAACACCGCATAGGATCGTAGCCAGGGGCCAGCATGCTGATGCGCGCGATGCAAGCGCACCAGGAGCGCATTCTCAGACGAACCCATCATCAACGCGCTTCTTCGAGCTCATCGTTGGCGCGTCGCTGGAGTATCCGCAAGCCATCGATGCGTGTCTGACCGATCGGCCCACGTACATCCTCGGCCAGGACGCCCAATCGAGATAGACCCAGTTCTTCCCGAAGAACCAGCAACCACTCTCCGCGTCCCTGCACCCGGCCCAGAGCCGGAAACACAGTGCCCGGATGGAGCAGCCAGACAACCCAACGATCGACCGAGACGAAGCCCTGAACCAGCCCACGGCCAACCCAGGGCTTGACGTCGGGCCCTCGTACAACCCGCTCGATGCAACCCAATGGCACCGCGAACCGATTTCGCCCAAAAGAAGCTACAACATAGCGGTCCTGGACAGGATCAAGTGCTTGCACCGTCCCCGGTCCTCGAAGCATTGGCCGTCCGTTCGACCCCGGTGCCCGTTGGATCACTCAAGAGGGTTTCATCCGCCGATTGCTTACCTGTCGAGCCAGACAGCTCGGTCGAAGCAGCCATGCCAGTGAAAGCACCCGATTGGGCAGCACTTCCCATGGGCTCCGAACTACCCGATTCGGTAGAACTTCCCGCATGCGCCGAACTACCCGCATCGGTCGATGTGTCCGCGCCGATCGAGCTACCGGCATCAATTGTCCCAAGGTCGCCTTCGAGGTTCGAGGGCCCACCGGGACCGGCCTCCGGTGCCCTCGCATCAGCACCGTTGGATGTTCCGCCCGCTGGCGAGTCAACACGTGGCCCTCGAAGATCCTCGGGTAAAGCCGATCGTGCTCGAGGCTTCTCTTCGTCTCCGTCACCGCCCAAGGCCACCCGTGCCGCGAGTTCCGCGAGCGACAGCGCAGCGACCGGTGAGGGACCAGACGGAGACGGTCCGGCTGGCGGCGGTCCGGCCGGGGAAGGTCCGGACGGGGAAAGTCCGGTCGGGGAAGGTCTGGCCGGGGAAGGTCCGGACGAGAGCGCGCCCGCACTGGGCACTCCCGCGTTGTACGGTCCCGCTGCGACTGGCGTGACAATCGGTGCATCGCCTGCTCGCCCGGTGCCCCC
>Ga0194124_10004112_pt1 | contig 14571 bp, 9 predicted proteins | sample TA2KigCas0mmetaG_FD_148605 | JGI IMG/M metagenome (GOLD analysis project Ga0194124, IMG submission 148605) | Freshwater microbial communities from Lake Tanganyika, Tanzania - TA2015031 Kigoma Deep Cast 0m | ecosystem: Environmental > Aquatic > Freshwater > Lake | place: Tanzania: Lake Tanganyika...
CGCTATTTTCTGGGGCCGGTGGTTCTTCCTTTACGATATGATCGTCCTGTTGAAGATCGAGAGATTGAACAAACGAGCATTTATGAATGATACCATCGATTACAAAAGATCGACACGCAGTCAGGTGTTCAATATAAGCATTAAATCCGAAACTGTATTCCAGTAATTCATTTAGGTCTGTTTGTGAAAATAGTGAGTAATAATTCTTCATCACATACCCGATTTGAAAGAATTTGCTGACGCTCACAGAAAACGGCGAAATATCATCAAGTGCCGTTGTGACTTCCTCTAGTAAACGATATCTCTCGGCGAGTTCTTCGCGGAAAGGTTCGTATGTCGAGAGATGGAGCGTTTGAATCAATTGAATCATATAGTTCATATTTACACCCGTTGCGGTAAGATATCCTTTGATGGTATGAAGATGAGTATGAACCAATTTGATATTATTGTAAAATCGCACACATGCCATGATATTCTGGTAGATTTGAATAAAGTAAAATATCACCGACATTAATATATACATTTTCTGTTCGATACTTACATTTTCAAACTGTGTAAATAATTTACCGATCGAATGTTGACTAATAATCTCTTTTAAAATATGAACATATTCAGACATGGATACATGTAATCCACGCATCAAAAGAACGAAAAATGGTATGATAAGAACAATAAGGGGTGTAAGAAGCGCGATGACTGGTGATGAAATATTATAAATGCTCAAAAATTGTAGAAAGGATGAAGATGTATTGAGTTTTGCGAGGAAGGGGGTTTCGACATAACTGAATTTCTCTTTGAAATCATGAAGCTTTCCGGTTCCACGAAAATCTTTCCATGTATCATTCATATGTGAGAATGCTTCGATACAACTGGTATGAGCGGTGTTTTGTTCTATGTTACGTTCAAGCAATTCGTTGTCAAACATTTCAAGAAGAGTTTGTGTGTGTTTTAAATACTCGATATCAGTTGTATAATACTTGCTCCAGATGGGCAAATGCTCGGTGCCATAAACTGACTTCGGAGAGAATATGTAATGATATAATCCTTTTAGATCTACTTCGTGGTTGCCGGCGTTACTCTCGTCGTCGTCGTCGTCGTCGCGATATCTGTGTTTCGGTTTAATTTGAAGCATTTCGAGATCTTCGACAATAGACAAAGGTAGTTCATGTAATTTATCCGGGTTTGTATAGGATATTGGAGGCCTGAAAGTATTTGTGGGGGATGTATCAAGCGTCGTAGTCTTATTTTCATTCTTCGGTTTCGCTATACCTCCTAAATGTTCGAATAATAACGTTTTTACTTTTTCAGGATCACGCGGTATTTCGCCAACTGAATCACGAACATCTGTAATTAACGAGCATATATTGAAAGAACAAGACATCGTATTGTTATGACACAACAATATAATATAGTAATTCAAACTCACATACACAATAGTTAGATCAAACAAATCTTATTTAGAATTGCCATGACATTTTCAGGTGTGTAAAACATGTAACCATTTTCGCTTACGTCATAATTATCCTTTGTAAAAGTCTGTAAAATATTGAGAATCTGTTCTGGTGTATTATAAATAACCGCTTTGTCTTTAAGAATCAATAGGTGTTCGCGTTCAACGGATCCGCCATAGGTAATGACCGGCTTCTTACATATAGAAAATTCGCCACATGTTAAACCGAATGTTTCGCCGCGTTCTCTCGCATGTAGTAGTGCGTCACACGTGTTTATAAATTTGCGCTTAAATATCATATCGGTATTTCCAGGTAAATGGATTATATTTTTATGTTGATAAAATGGGTGAGTATTCATAAATAAAAAATAGATATCATCTCTCGTTAACAGAATCTGTTTAATAGCATCATGGACAAACCGAATATCAAAAGACTCTTTTCCTCCATATCTTCCAAAGACAATCGCCTGGACTGGTATGCCCAATTCTGACCGGAGATTTTCGTCACAATCTGGTAATCTAACAATATGGGGTGTAACCGGGTAGTTTTTACCGAAACGTTGATTAATTGTTTCGCCTATCGGTGTATATACTTGACCGTGTGGTTGAGTGATATTGAACACGCAATGGTTAATGTTAATACAGTGATTTGAAAATAAACCGTCGTTTTCCCCTGATTTAATGATAAAAAGATGTGTGATTTTATGCTCTAGCACAATTCTGTCGATATCCGGTTGTGAGATGTAATAAAAAACATCGAATCTTTCGTTGAATTTGTCATAGGCTTGTTTATCAACATCAAATTCATGTTTGATTCGATTATAGTCGCGTGTTATAATAACGCTTTTATTCCCTAGAAGTGTCTCATTATAATCAGCGTAGTCATAGATTGCGACTTCTGTGCCTCGTAAAGTTAACTTGTTTGATAAAAAGGCAACGGTCTTCATATCTAGTTTATAGTGTAATACATTATACCTTTATATTGAATAATGTATTATTACGAATTAGTATGCCACACGCACACGCACTCACCCACGCACCGATGGTATGTCTTATATTCCGTCCATGAAATTCACCGGCAATTCGGTAATCGACGTCTGATAATAGGATTCGATCTCTTTTTTGATGCGCATATCACGTCGAGTAATGAAATTGATCGCCACACCCTTACGCCCCCATCTACCGGAACGACCGATACGATGGAGATAAATGTGAACATCTGGCGGCATATCAAAGTTAATAACGGTGCTTACCTGTTGAATATCGATGCCACGCGCAGTAACATTCGACGAAATAAGTACACGATGGACACCCGCTTTAAATTCCTGATATGCCTTCTCTCTATCACGATTATCTCCCTTCTCCATTCCGCTGTGGATACAACATACTGGAAATCCATCAAAAAGCATAGCTTCATGAAGATCGGCTACACGTTTCGTCGAATTACAGAAAATGATACACTGAGAAACGGAAATTGTCTTGAATAGATCCTTCAAAGTGAGGTATTTCTGAACGTCATCATCGAGTGCGACATAATGTTGCTGGATACCTTCCAACGTAAGTTGTTCCGCCTTGACTTGTATATTTACGGGATTTCGCATGAATTTTTCAGTAAGGCTATATAACTCGGTAGGCATCGTTGCGCTGAACAATACAACTTGAATATCCGATGGCATATATTGAAATATGTTATAGATTTGATCATTAAATCCTGCCGAAAGCATTTCGTCGGCCTCGTCGAGCACTAGCATATGAACTTGTGAGCTTTGAATATGATTACGTCGGATCATGTCGAACACTCGACCCGGGCAACCAACAATAATATGCGGAATCGATTTTCGAAGATCTGCAGCATCATCAGCGGTAGATGTTCCGCCCACAAGAAGACGCAATACAAGTCCTGTCATCAACGCTGAAAGTCCTTGGATTACATCATAGATTTGACGAGCAAGTTCGCGTGTAGGAGCAAGAATAAGAACCTGTGTCGCTGTTTTGGTTACATCAACGCTTTGTAATGCCGCGACTGTGAACGCACCGGTCTTTCCCGTCCCAGATTGGGCCCCCGCGATTACATCTCGACGGTTGATAATCGACATGATTGATTTTTGCTGAATATTGCTTGGTTTTTCGAATCCGTATGCGTATATTCCACGAAGAAGGTCGGAAGATATTTCAGCGACGTCTTCCCACACTTTAAATTCAGGATACGAGCCGGAACTGGCTTCAGCGCCTTTATTTGTGTTAGATTGTGTTTGACTATCGTCTGTAGATGACATAGTAAGATTAACGAGATAATAAAGAAGTAACGATTATGTCTGATAATCATAGTAAAATATATTTAAGTCGGTTACAATATCGAATTAGTGTCGTTACATATTATCGCGCGTCGTCCTATAGTAAATATTCGCTGAATAATAAGTTATAATAATCAATACACTTTTCATTATGATGTAATGGTATTAACGAGAAAATCAGGCTTTTTGTAATTAATTTAAGATGATTGAAATCTTCGGTTGAACCGATCGATAAAAAGTATTTTTTAAAAATGTCAATAATATCCTGTTTGTATTTCTTATGTATTGGTTTTGATAGTAAAATTTCGTCATACCCGATAATCGATTGATATATTTTTGCCCAATCATACAACCAATCGCCACATATTGTCAATCGTTCACCCACTCTTCCTCGCATGTCTATAAATTTGATTTTACCATAGCTATTAATCATGATATTTGTAAATACTGGATCTCCGTGTATAATTTTTTTGATTCCTTTATGATGTTTTTCATATTCTTGTAGTTTTACAAGTATCGATTCATATATATCTTTATTGTTATGAAATAATGAATAATCATAGTTTTCGTAACGAAGTCGTAATTTGGAAGCATAATTATCATATAACCAACGATCATCATCATCGTCATCGTCATTTATATCGACATTTAAAGATATATCGTAACGTTGTATCCGAACGATACTGTTCAAAATATGAGTAAATGTATTTTCATTCAGCATTTCGGATAAATATAAATCTGTAACGGTTATTCCGTTTATTTTTTCGATAGTAATCGATGTATCATTTCCGAATAAATAGATTGGAAATAGATCCTTTAAAGATGACGGTATATGTTCATAGTAATAACGCTCACCTCGCATATCTCCGGTTTTTATGATGGTATTTACATTTCCTGTTTGGATCATGTTAAAATCTCTCGGCTCTATTATATGATTGTAGTATCCTAACTCTTTTTCTATATCATCAAAACAACTAACTGCTAAATCGTCAATATAAAAATCAGCGTATGGCTTGCCAAAGTATATTTCGTCATATGGGATATTAAATTTATCAAGTGTTTCGAATGTGATTTTACCGATATCTGCGCTTATTTTGCCTATATTACCGTGATGTGTTTTCATTCGTCGAGCAGTATAAATAATAATGGTATTTCCAAAACTTTTCAGGTATTTCAAAAAATTTATATTTTTTTCAATAGGTTTTACGGTAGTATAATCGCCTTTAACAGCGGGATATGTTACAAGCGTATTATCTAGGTCGAAGCAAAATCTTTTGTGTTTTATTGTAACTTCGTCGTTTAAAGAATTTTTTCGCGGATAATTATTATAAAAAAATTTCATCTGAAGCGGTGTTCCCAAGCAAACAAAATTTGACCGTAATACTGTTTTATTTTTGAATATATGACCATCTTGTATCATTTCGTGAATTACGCCACTGGTATAAAATTCGGATTTTTGAGTTTTATTCTCTTTGATGATTTTTGACGTATAATTTTTTAATTGATGTATCGATTTAAATCCATACGCACCGGTGCAAGCATGATTCGAAATTTTTTCCTTCTCTTTTATGTCGACGATAATGTTGTTTTCCATCATTTTTACATACGAGTAAATTGGATTGTCATTTATGTCTTCAAATGAAAAAACACAGTTTTCCCCTTTCCATTCTGATACTATATCATAGTTATAAAAATTATCGCTGTCTAAACACAGAACCGGGATATCTCTCATCTCATTCAACTGAGTGATCCCGATATCGATCGTCTCTGCCGCACCGCGGGTATTATTATCTAGACAAACAAATCTGAATTTGATATGGGGATAGGTAACTATTAAATAATCTTCGAATCTATAATTTTGGTATTCTTTGTTATACGGAATAAATATATAATCGATTTGGGCTGTTTGTAAGTTATCTAATACGTATGAAATAATAGGTTTTCCATAAATATGAATTAGTGCTTTGGGTTTTTTATAGCCGTGTTCTTTAAATCGTTCACCTATTCCACCGATCGGAATAATAATGATCATTCTGATATTTTAAGGATTTAAAGATCTTCAATTTATACATTTATATACATTTAACTCGATATTATATGAAGATTGCGGTTTGTTTATATGGTCAAGCACGAGATTATAAATATGGGTATGATTGTATATCTCATTTTATGAAATTGAACGCCGAACATACCTACGATTTCTTCTTTCACTGTTGGTTGGATGATAATATTCGATATGATTGTTCTCCTTGGAGAAAAATAAACGAAAATACATTATATGTAAAAAACCAAACCGACGTAAAAAATGAGTTACTTGAATTATATAATCCGATATTACATATCTTCGAGAAACCGTTAGATAAAATGAGCCCGGATGTAATTGCCGAACTTGAACACATCAAACATTCAAAAGCATACTTGAATAGTTCAACGGGGCAACGCAATAATATCTTCAATATTTTTAGTCAAATGTATAGTAGAGGTCAAGTTAGGAACCTGTTTTACCAATATATAACAACATCGAACACGATATACGATGCTGTAATTACGACACGGTTTGACGGTTGGGATTTTCCACGTGATTTAAAGATTCCAACTATAGAGAAAAATAAGTTATATGTATCGTCGATTCATCGACCAAGATATGTCATTCCTGATAATTTTTTGATCATGCCACCTGAAGTATATACCAAATTTTGTAATTTACATGAAAATTACAAGGTCATTATAAATAGTGATGAAATTGAAGCCAAGATGAAAAGTGTAAATGAAAAATTATTGTTTAATAGTGAAGAGATTTTACTAGCAAGTCTTTTTTTATCCGAGCATGAAGTGAGCGACCTAGTTTATGTATTTCGATAAATAGATATTTTTCAAATCATTATCGAAAAATACAATTCAAATTATTATAATTCTTATAAAATTGATATAAAAGTTATATATGTATTATAATAAGCATCGTCATCATCATCTTCTTATCTGGACAACACACGATATTATATTATGGCAAAAATCACACACCGTTACGATCTTCCCGATTATGGCGCATTTATGAATATGGGGTTTGAATTGAAGTTACCAGATGATGTTATCAAGTCTGTATCTGATTTAGCTGATTTGGTAGGAGCACCGACGTATATTAAGACCCCAATTTTTCCGGTTCGAGATCCAAGTGACTTTCGCACAGGTTCAACCACTCTTACTAATGGTGGTTATCATGTTGCGGGTAGTAGTGCGAATACGTTTCAAACTAGGTTTGGTAGTAGTGGTGGAGCAGCAGTTAGCGGAGGTTCAAGTATTGCCGCTGACATGTCAAATGGCGTTGGGCAAACAATCACACGTCATTCATCTTCTTCGCGTAATCAACAAATACCGCATAGTGAATGGGATACGATTTTGTCGTTTCAGAAGACAGAAATGAAGAAGAAGGAAGGTATCGAACTCAGTATTGATAATATTCGTTCCTATCTCAACAAACTCACCGATAAAACGTATGATTCGATGCTTGCGAACATATTGAAAGAAATCACGATGTTATTTGAGGCATGTTCGCATGACACTTCCGACGAACATAACACTCAAACGGTGATGAACCGAATTGCATTGTCCATATTTACAACGGCAAGTTCAAATGCGTTTTACTCTGAAATCTATGCGCGTTTGTTTCAGGATTTAATGGCGAAAGAAAAAGAGACTGATCACGCCGAATACGCGGTTTTTAGAAATGTATTTGAAGAGAATTTAGCGTCATTTATGTCGCTATTCGATACGATTGAGTATTGCGACCCAAAGAAGAATTATGACAAATTCTGTGATATCAATAAGGCAAATGAAAAACGGAAAGCGATGTCGTTATTTATCGTCAATCTTATGAAAATGGGGATTGTGGAGAAATCGCAGGTTCTCGCACTGATGAAACAAATCCAAGATCTCATGTATTCAAATATACGCCAAGAAGGAAAGACGAATGAGGTCGACGAGCTCGCGGAGAATTTGTATATTATGGTGAAACATGCTCACGTCGTCCTAAAAGATCCTAGCAGCAACGATCCCGAAACGGTGGAATTATTTCATACCCGAGTAGAGCAAATCACCGAGATTTCAAAGATGAAAATAAAGAGCAAACCGAGTATTACGAACAAGACTATATTTAAGCATTTGGATATGTTGGATGAGATTCATGGGAAAACGAAGAAATAAATGAATATAGAGTTCCATGAATAACAATATGTAACGATGAAGTTTATTGTCTCATTTACGACAAGTCCGACCCGTATCAATAAATGCGGACCAATGATAAATAGTATTTTAGATCAAACGCGAAAACCTGATTTATTTTTATTGAATATTCCGGAAAAGTTTGCGCGAACTGGTGAGTGGTATATTGTGCCGAAATACATACGTAAATCTCTAACGGTGAATCGTATTGATACGGATTATGGTCCTGCTACAAAAATTTTACCTAGTGTCATGTATCTTCGTGATGGAACCGATAATACTAAAAATTATGATCCAGAAAATACTCGTATTATTTACTTAGATGACGATATTGCGTATCCGAAACGCATGATAGAGACATATGAACGTATGATTCCGCCAAATGATAATAATGTATGGACATCGACTGGTTTTGATTTTGTGAATATGGGACTTAATGGAAAACGAAATCATCTTGATACTGCGACGATTGCTGAAGGATACGGGTCGGTATGTGTGAAATTGAACACGTTTGGCGAAGATTTCGAAGATTATATGAAGCGTTATACAGCGATTGATAATCCGGTTTGTCGTCTCTCAGATGACATCATTTTAAGTAATTATTATCATCGACGAAATGTAGGTATTACAATCATGAATATTCCGGGGTTACTTTCTAAAATTGACATGTGGCAAGATAACAAGATACTAGATTATGGAAACGAGGCGGATGCACTCCACTTGGGCGCAGGTGGGACTTCAGACAATAATGTAGATCGGTATAAACGCGTAGTTACGGTTTTGAATAAAAATAAAGAGCGTTGTTTTAAAATGACATTCATTACGAATGAAATAGATGTATCGTTGTGTGTAACTCGGAATACATTAGTGTATCGATGACAACCGTCGTTCTAATGTGCGGAAACAGTATAATTATTATTTATGTGTATATAATAATTACACTTCATTTCATTTCATTTCATTATGGTAAAATCAAAGCTTAACCCAAATATTAACTATCACGAATATTCGCATTTAGAAGAAGAAGATTTTAACTATAATACACCTTTATTTCAAGTTCAATTATTACGTGATCCTCAAAAAGTTGTTATAGGAGTCGGACAATTAAACTATCATTTCGCGAAACGGTATAACGTAGTCTATGTTCCGATTTATTTATTCAATAGTGAAATGGAATTCATGAAGCAGATTGGTGTATATGAAATGCCATCCGGCCAAATTAAGATGGATGAAACCGGCGATCTGGATGTGGGTCGTTTAACGCCTTTATTGTATGGATTCGTAAATGTAGAGCTTCTACGTAAATCTCGCGCAAAGTCGGGTGTGCTTACGGTTGATCCATCTACTAAATCATACGATCCTAAAAAACGGACTACAGAAATCAACGAAATCAAGAAATCTCTCGGAAAAGAGACCGTAAAACCTACCATGGCAGTCGTTCCTACGAATGAACATGACGTAGACAGCGACAGCGACAGCGACAGCGACGAAAACCATCACGTCGACCCAGCCACGTTATTCGGTCTTGACGCACGTCAGACACATTTATTATCAGGCGCATCAATCCTTCCACTTCAAACCAAAGAACAATCCGAGTTGGAGAGAAAACAATACAAACCGAATCCATCAACCGATCTTTGGATCCAAAAGTATCTTCGTAATAAGTATTTTAATTTTATAGACAACGAAGGAGGAAGCGATGCGCTTTTTGCCCGGATTCGCGACGCTCTACTTACACAAGGCCGCACAACGACCATACTTGAACTTCGTAAGCAACTCGCCGACGAGGTCACAGACGATGTATTTCGTGAGTATCGAGAGAAGTTTGCCATGTATCATAATCTCTCGAAAACACAAATGCGAGAGACGAGAGAAATGGTGAATAATTATAATGACATTAAACGTAGGATTTCATCGATTCACGATCGGGCGCAACAACAACTCATGATCGCGAATGCGAAAAAACTTGTGATTGAGCACAATCAGAAACATGATGAAATGAAATATACGAAATTATTGGGAGGTAATTATGATTATATGCGTGATGTTCGTTCTCTCGATCAATTGAAAGAGCGAATGATGACGTCGATGTATTGGCCTGATGGTTGGGCCATCACAGCACTGGAACGTGTTTTGAATATGAAGTTTATTGTTTTTTCGAGAGATGCGTATGAAACCGGCGATATTGATAATGTTCTTCAGTGTGTTTCATCTGATGAAAAAATCGATCCCATCATTCAAAAACGAGGTATATTTGAGCCTAGTGCGTATATTTTAATAGGAAAAACCGGTTTAAATGCTGGTCAATCTAAAGGGCGGAACGACGGTATGCTCGGGAGCAGTGGTCGTTCTCCACGTAATCGGCATGGACTACTTTCAAAATCCATAGCGACCTATCATTTAATTACATACAAAACACACGGTGTTCTCTCGTTTTCCGAATTACCATACGATATTAAGTTGCTGGTGACAACAAAATGTATTGAAACTCAGTCTGGTGCGTTTTGCTTGATTCCACAATTCAAACTGTTTCAGCGAGAGCTAGGGATTCGCGTGGATGATCTACCGAACGAGAGCTTAGATGAACTTATAGAAGAGATTAGTGGCGCACGAAATGCTGCGAACTTATATACACCCGATATTGTCTTCCAGTTTTATTCGAATTCTAACCCGAACGCACTTCCGGGAAGCGGCGCAGGAGAGAAAATACCGGAGACTGAGAAAATCCATTTTCACCGACTGGCGACGTTTGATAACTGGCGGCGTAAGTTGGCGAATACATGGAATGAACCATTTATGCTTGATAACCATACATGGCAAAGTGTAGAGCATTATTATCAAGCGAGTAAATTTAAAAATAATAACCGCGAATTCTATTTGAAATTCTCTCTTGATTCTCGCTCACAATTATCAGCGGATCCGGGTTTAGCAAAGGCCGCTGGAAGCAAAAGTGGCAAACTGAATCATAGAACGATCATTCGCCCATCACGAATTACGATTGATCCGGATTTTTTCAATCATGGACGAAGTGAACGAGAGATGGAGAATGCGATGTTCGCGAAATTCTCTCAGAATAAGAATCTCAAAGACCTACTGCTCGCTACTCGGAATGCGAAGTTAGTTCATTATGTCCGTGGCGCGCCTCCTGAAATTTATCATCACCTGATGCGTGTTCGTCATAAACTGCGAACTGGGGGAGGGAATGCTAACATACGCTAACAGACGCTGAAATAAGATGTGAAGAATCCTTGTAGCACCGCAAAAATAAGCATAATCACAACAATACGCACCCAGTCGGTTTGAGACGGATTTGTAAAATGAATCCCGGCGATATTCGCGCCGCTGTTGATGCGACCTGTATTTCCCTCGTGATATTTACCAATATTATAATGGATTACATTTTCGATCACATTCAAAATAATAAATACGATGAATGAAAATGCGAAAATATGTAGTGTTCCTGGTTTAAAGTATTTTTTAATAATAAGATCGAACATTATAGTATTATTATATCATAGTATAATAATATCACAAAACAATCTCATGTGGATAGAAAATGAGTTGAAAAAAGACGCAGAACATATCCAAGAATCGATAAATGCTCTATCCAGCAACTATCATTCTAAATTGGCGCAGAGGTCTATTCGAACACGCATGAGAGAAAATAAAGAAAATACAACGCGGTTTTTTACTCATTTTTATGAGTTACTGCGTAAGGCAGAATACGATATATACAAGCAATTCGCAGTGTTAAATGAAGGAACACGAAACGGCAGCGAGGAATTAAGTTATGAAATGAGTGAAGTTCGAAATTCTGCGAATGATCTTCCCCATCCACGATTATTGTCGGAATTATACCAAGAGTACGAGAGAAATGTGAATGGGCGATATCGTGGAAATGCCATTCGTAGCAACAATCACGATCATGCCGATGACGACGACGACGACGACGCAGCGAAACATCGTTACATACCTTATAAGATATATTGCTATATCCGAGAGAAATCGGAATATTGTATTCGATTTCAACATACGGTCCGAGGGCGATTATTTACGCTGTATTTTATTACATTCCCCGAGTCACATGTGTCTTTATGTAATAAGTTATCTGCCGCATCGTTTTTATGTAAATCCGAAATCGCGGTGTATCAATTATACGCATATAAAGTATTCATATGGTTATCGATGGTTTCACAAATGTCGGATGTAGAGTGTTCTGAAAAATTGGACATTTATTTTTATATGACACCATTTAAAAAGACAAGACCATCTGTATCGGTGGATGGTGATCATGATCGTGACGCAGCGATTCTCTCGGCGATCCATGTAAATACAGGTTTAACGCGCAATTGCGAGAGACATGGTGAAGTCGTAGTATATCGAGCAGAGGAATGGTTCAAAGTATTCATTCATGAATCAATACACAATTTTAATATCGATTTTATTGACTCTGATCTGCGTGATGCGAATGAGCGTCTGCGTCGTTCATTTTGTATCCCACACGGTGACGTTTTGTTATTTGAAGCATATACAGAAGCATGGGCGCGTATTATAAATACGATGATCGAAACATATTTTTCAGGAAATGAAATCAACCGTGCGAATTTTATACGCGTTGTTCGAGAGAAACTTACGAAGAACTCATTTTTTCATTTGTATCAATTGGTAAAATCACTAGATGTAATGGACCTGAAATATTCCCAAATCACCGTATTAACGAGAGAAAATATGAGTGTGTGTCGGAAACGATACGCGGAAGATACAAATGTATACGCTTATTATATTTTTGGAGGTATTCTCTCGGCGTTTGCGTTGCCGTTTATATGTTGGTGTTGTGATCATAATACGTCGTCGGTGATTCGATTCAAACAAACGAATAAGAATCTCTCGGAATTTACAGATTTGATTTGTGATGCGTCGAGAGATCCGATGTTGGTGAGTATGATCGAGTATATTGAGGCGTCGTCGTCGTTGTCGAAAACGTCTCGGGTGATTCATCCGATATTAAAAAAAACGATGCGGATGACATTAGATTAGTATTACATAATTTACAAAATTGAATATAAATCGATAATATTAGTGTAATATATATCACCATCAACGTAATGTCGCGTCCTATTCCTCAAACATCGTTCGGAAGACTTGTCTCTCTTTCTGTGGACAATCAGAAATATTATACAAATTCGAGTTCATGTGTGTCACCTCCACCACCACTTGTTCCAATTTCTGAGAGCTCAAACGCAAATAATGAAAGTGATTACGATGCTGAAGAAAAGACGATGCTTTGGCGTAATATCGCGGGGTTGTTTGAGAAATATGACGATATGGAACGTAATATCCAAGAACAACACGAAACAACAAAGCGTCGCAGCGATGAATTATACGGCGAAATAAAGTGTATGTGGAGTGAAGTTGATTCTGTTCAGAAGAGTGTCGCAGATAACAATACACTTTCGAAATGTGTTCGAAAAATAAGGAAATATGTGAATAAGAAATGCGAAACTATGAAAGAAGATATCAATTACGGTTCATCATGCGCAAATGAAGAGATATTTGCGTATATCGAGACCCTTCGAAACGAATTCGATACAAAAATAAAGAATTTACAGGATGAAAATATTCGCCGCGAACAAGAGTTGACTGAACTGAATGATACGTATGACCGTGATTATGATACATTTGTTCAACGGGAAAACGATTTGATGGCGAGGTTGGACGCGGCAGTAAAGCAGAATGAGGCGTTGAATGTGCGCATCAAAAATTTCGAAGATGCGGTAATGCGACAGATGGATATAAGGTATGATCTAATATATACGCTGCGTGACGAGTTGCGCGACGAAATGGCTCAACGCGACAGTCGACTGGCGGGTGATATGCGTGAGGAGTTTGCTCGTGCGATTACGAAGGAAGTTGAGAATGACAGCAAAACAACAGCACAACAGGTTCAACGTGTAAATGATGATCTTATCGACCTGATTACGCGATCAAATGAATGTCATTCGTATCGGTATTTTGGCACGGTTGAAGATATAAGGCAGATTCGAGAGAACGCGGATACTCTCAAAAAAAGTATTGGGATGGTGGATTCTGAATTATCTGATGTCAAAGAAACGGTGGAACATTTGACGGATGAAGTTGGACAAAATTCGACGGATGTTAGTAATGTTCAAGCAGATGTATATGATTTGAAGAAAGATGTGTATTATGAGCTAGACCGTGATTATTATGATTTGAAGGATTACGTGAAGCGATCCAATCGTAGACATGAGAAGAAATATCACCCTCGCTCACAGGATGATGAAGAACAAACGACAAATGCGGTTCAAATGATTGCGGATGAGTATGCTGAACAAGAGCAGTCACCACAGCAAGATCAACAACCAGAACGAAATGAAATCTTCATTATAATTGATGAGAACACAGTTGTGCCTGAAGATGATGAACAAGATGAGGTAATGTTACGACCACAGGTATGAAATAGCACAGCCGGATAGCACCGCCGGATAGCACCGCCGGATAGCACCGCCGGATAGCACCGCCGGATAGCACCGCCGGATAGCACCGCGTCGTGTGGGGGCGCAACCCCAAGCACAGCCGGGATAGCACCGG
>Ga0194124_10004124_pt1 | contig 14537 bp, 14 predicted proteins | sample TA2KigCas0mmetaG_FD_148605 | JGI IMG/M metagenome (GOLD analysis project Ga0194124, IMG submission 148605) | Freshwater microbial communities from Lake Tanganyika, Tanzania - TA2015031 Kigoma Deep Cast 0m | ecosystem: Environmental > Aquatic > Freshwater > Lake | place: Tanzania: Lake...
AAAAATTTCCACGCCCGTGCCGCCACGACTGGCTGTCTCGCAAGTCGAGCAGGTGAGGCCGGCAGCTCCCATGTCTTGAATGCCAGCGACGCAACCGCTTGCAAGGAGTTCAAGGCAGGCTTCGAGCAATAATTTTTCACGGAAAGGATCGCCGACTTGAACAGCAGGACGATCCGCTTTTGATTCTTCCGTCAACTCACGTGAAGCAAAGGCGGCCCCAGCGAGCCCATCCCGGCCAGTTTCAGCGCCGACATAAAAAACAGGATTCCCAACGCCTTTCGCTGCGCCGCGTGCAATCTGTTCGTGTCGCAGCGTGCCGAGGCAGAAGACATTGACGAGTGGGTTGCCATTGTAGCTGTCATCAAAATAAATTTCGCCACCAATGGTTGGAACGCCGATGCAATTTCCATAATGCGAAATGCCCGCGGTAACTCCCGCGAGAAGACGACGATTGGTTCTGGCTTTTTGACTATCGCCTTCAATCGTGCCAAACCGAAGGGAGTCGAGCAAGAATGCAGGACGTGCTCCCATCGTGAAAATATCACGAATGATTCCACCCACTCCCGTTGCTGCGCCTTGAAACGGTTCGATCGCGCTGGGATGATTGTGACTTTCGATTTTAAAACAGACAGCCCAACCGTCTCCGACATCGATGACGCCAGCGTTTTCTTCGCCGGCTTTGACTAAAACTTTTTCTCCCGTTGTCGGAAATTTTCGCAACTCAAGTCGAGAATTTTTGTAGGAGCAATGTTCGCTCCACATGACGGAGAAGACACCCAGTTCTTCTAAGCTTGGTTCTCGCCCAAGAATGGAAAGAATTTTTTGGTATTCCTCGGGCGTCAAGCCGTGCTGCTCCGCAGCAGTTGAAGTTTTAAGTTGAAGTTTAAGTGGAGACATTGTTATTAGGTAAAATTTTATTTCAACTTCAACTGGTCACTTAAACTGCCAGCGAAGCTGGCCAGCATCGATTCAAAAATAAATCTTCCATCCGTGCCTCCGATAAGGTCTTCGCAGGCTCGTTCCGGGTGGGGCATGAGCCCGACAATATTTCGTTGGCGATTGCAAATTCCGGCAATATTTTCCATTGAGCCATTAGGATTGGCAGCTGCAGTGATTTCTCCTTTGTCATTGCAATAGCGAAAAAGAATTTGGTGGTGCTCATGAAGTTCCTTCAAAGTCTTTTCATCAGCAGTGTAGCATCCTTCGCCGTGGGCAATCGGAAGTCGCAAAATTTGTTGAGGCGTGCACTTGTTGGTGAAAGAGGTATTGATTTCTTCAACGCGGAGGAGAACCTCTTCACAGCGAAAGAGGAGCTTGCGATTGCGAATCAAAGTGCCGGGAAGAAATCCGGCTTCGCAGAGAATTTGAAAACCGTTGCAGATACCAAGGATCATTTTTCCTTGATCCGCGGCCTGTCGCAGCGCTTTCATGATGGGAGAAAAACGAGCTATGGCGCCGCAGCGAAGATAATCGCCGTAAGAAAAGCCACCGGGAAGAATGATTACATCAAAATCATCGAGCGAGGTATCTTGATGCCAAACTAATTCTGCCGTGACGCCTTGAAAAGAACGAAGGGCAACGAGGGCATCCTTGTCACAATTAGATCCTGGGAACTGGAGAACAGCGAAGTGCATAAGAAAGGCTGGAGGCTATAGGCTATAGGCTGTAGGGCAAAGATAGGGCCTTGCGGCAAAAACAACTATCGATGTCATGCAATGACGGTAGTTCCAAAAAATATAATAGTATCATTTTTGTTAAGGATGTGGATGTTGGTTTGTCATAACCTATAGCCTACAGCCTACAGTCTACAGCCTTTCCACCCTATAATCCTCAATGACAGGGTTGGAAAGAAGATCGCGACAAATTTGATGGAGTTGCTCTTCGGTGGCGCTGTCAATTTCAAGATCAATCGATTTTCCAATCCGAACGGAACGGACGCCGTTGATTCCGAGATGTTCAATGGCCTGTGCGGTTGCGACGCCTGCTGGATCAAGGACAGCGGCTTGAGGCATGATGGTAACTCTAGCTTTCATGAGTCTCCTAAAATCGGGCACAATCTCCCCGTTCGCAAGATTAAAATAATTTAAATAGAAATTCTTTTGAACCTGTAATCTGTAATCTGTAATCTGTAATCTGCTATATGAAAACTGAATCGCGAAATTTTCTTAAAAATCTCCTCGAGACCCCCTCCCCATCAGGGTTTGAAACCCGTGGGCAAAAACTCTGGATCGATTATGTAACTCCTTTTGCCGATCGCGTTGAAATCGATGCATACGGAAATGCCTTTGCTACCATTAACCCAGAGGGATCGCCTAAAATTCTTTTAGCGGGACATATCGATGAAATCGGAATGATGGTTTCTTATATCTCGGATGAAGGATACCTTTATTTTAAAGGCATCGGTGGAATTGATCAAACATTGGTACGTGGGCAACGTGTCATGGTCCATGGAGAAAAAGGAGAGGTTCCCGGAGTGACTGGGTTGCTTGCGATTCATCTGCAAGAACCGGATGATCGAAAAAAAGTTCCACCACTTCATGAAATGTACATCGATATTGGCGCTTCTTCTCGCAAAGAGGCAGAGAAACTCGTGCGCGTGGGAGATGCCGTGACTTACGCCGCCGGATTTCAGGAGCTCGCAGGGGGCCGTTTTGCTGCACGAGGTTGTGACAATCGCATTGGGGCTTGGGCTGCGGCAGAAGCATTAAAACTGATCTCCAAAGATCGCAAAAATTTAGAAGCCTGCGTTGTTGCTCTTTCAACAATCCAAGAAGAAAACGGACTCTACGGAGCCACGATGGCTGGCTATAGCATTCACCCCGATGTCGCGCTGGTGGTCGATGTCACGCATGCCACTGATATTCCAAATTGTTCGAAACCAAAATTTGGTGAAGTCAAACTCGGCAAAGGGCCAGTCTTGAGCGTCGGCAGCAGCAACCATCCCGTTGTCAACGAACGCTTGCGTGCCGTTGCAAAGAAAAAGAAAATGGATCTGCAAGTCGAAACTAATCCTCGTTGGACTGGTACCGATGCCGATGCGATCTTCTCGCAAAAAGGAGGCATTCCTACCGCAGCGATTGGCGTTCCCAATCGGTACATGCACTCGCCTGTTGAGATGATTCAATTTTCCGACCTTCAAGAAACGGCTGAGCTTTTAGCTTTCTTCGCGCTCAGCGTGAAGAAGAACGAGAAATTTAGAGTGAAACTTTGAAGATGGAAGATAGAAGATAGGAGATGGAAGTCGAGGCCTTCGGCAAAAGTAAATTTTATTTTTGTCTGCGCAGCAGACCACAATCCCAATCTCCCATCTTCTATCTCCCATCTTCTAATCATCCCTCCGCGCCGGGGGCTGATAGAGCCTGTTCGCGCTCGGCCCGTTTTTTGTAAGAGATGCGGCTGTGGAGCATTCCGAGGAGTGCGAGGACTATCGCATCAACGACCAGATGTAACTCTTTCATCGTGATAGGACATTCATCGTACTGACCATCGTGCAGGCGCTCTTCCATGAGGTCGTGAACAAGGTCATCAAGGCGCTGCGGTGTCGGTTTTTCAATGCTTCGAGAAGCGCTCTCAGCAGCATCGGCAAGGCCAATGATGGCCGCTTCTTTCGACTGAGGCTTCGGTCCTGGATAACGAAAGTTTTCAGCAGCGAGATCTGGAATGTCTTGCGGAAGCAGGTTCATCATCTGGCCGCCAAGGCGTGCATCTTCTTGTTGTTGCTGCGCGCGTTGGAAAAAGTAACGAATCATTGTGGTCCCATGATGCTGGCGAATGATGTCGATAATGCGGAGTGGAAGTTTGTTTTTTAAAGCGAGATCAACTCCTTCTTTAATGTGAGCCGAGATGATGAGGGCGCTCATGGTCGGAGTGAGAGCATCGTGAGGATTTTTTTCAGAAGAAATATTTTCGGTGAAGTATTCCGGTTTGACCAACTTCCCGATATCATGGAAATAAGCTCCCACGCGGCAGATCGTTGTGTTGGCACCGACCGCCTCTGCAGCTGCCTCCGCAAGCTGAGCCAAGGCGAGACTATGCTGGTAAGTTCCTGGAGCTTCAACGGAAAGCCGACGAAGGAGCGGGTGGTTGAGATCAGACATTTCAAGCCACGAGATGTCGGTTTTGATATGGAAAAGGGACTCCAAAATCGGCAAGAGACCGCTGATTACAATGGCCGTGCAGAGGCCGCTTCCCACTGCAGTCATGCTTTGAAAAAAAAGGAGCGACCAAGGAATACAGCGGAGTGTTGCATTTTCGAGAGGGCCCAGTTTTCCAAAAATTATGGCAAGAAGGCCAGCTGCGATACCGCTGTAAATGCCAGCGCGGATGATGAGGGAGCGGCGACGGACATGGCGTGTCGCAAAGACTGCGACTAATCCTGTGATCAACGAAGTGATCATGAAAAGCGGATGAGAGCCACTAAAAAGAAAAGCGATCCAAAGACTACCAAAGAGTGTTGCAAAAAGGCCCTCACTTTTTCCGAGCAAGACCGATAAGGCTAGCGGAGCAAAAGCGTAGGGAAGCAAAAATGGAACGACGCTCGTATAGAGCGAGTCATGAGCGCCATGGAGAAGGAGGAATTTTAAAAGAACACCTTGGGTGAGGAGCGTTCCAAAAACTAAGGCCAAGCGTGAATTGCTCCGTAAGACTCCTGAGCCGCTGATCCAAAGATGTCCGAGTGCTCCTACAAAAATAAAAAGCGTGAGGCAGACTCGTTGTGGGGCATAAGGATCACTGCCATAAAAATCGAGTGCACCAAAACCGATTCCAATCACGATGATGAGCAAGAGGCGAATGAGCTTCGCTTTTTCTAGAAGGAGTAAAAATTTATTTCGTTCGCCGCGGCGTCTGGTCTTGCCGCAAGTAAGGCCGCGGGCGGCTAGTTGACGTTGTTCAAAATATTTGACCATGGGGAAAGAGGCGGAAGGCTATAGGCTATAGGAAAGCCCGTTTAACTTTTTTAATCACAAAAAACATTTTAATATAAGTACTGAAAATGAATGAGGCTGTTGAAACAACCAAGTTATAAATGAAAATTTTGTTGCTATTTGCGGATTCAAAAAACGTTTTAATATAAGTACTGAAAATGAATGAGGCTGTTGAAACAACCAAGTTATAAATGAAAATTTTGTTGCTATTTGCGGATTCAAAAAACGTTTTATTTTTCTTCAACTAGCTTTTCCTACAGCCTACAGCCTATAGCCTACAGCCTTTTTATCTTTTTCAATGTCGTCATCTTTTAACGATACACTTTCACTTCGGAATTTTTGATACGCCATGATAATGGCCTGAACTAGTGCGTGACGGACGACATCTTTTTCTTTGAAATAGTGAAAACCAATTCCTGGTGTTTTCTTTAAAATAGTAATCGCTTCGAGGAGGCCGCTCGGTTTGTTTTTAGGCAAATCAACTTGGGTGACATCACCCGTGATAATGCAACGAGAGCCTCGCCCAATGCGCGTTAGGAACATGAACATCTGTTCGGTTGTGGTGTTTTGAGCCTCGTCCAGAATGATGAAGGCATTGTTCAAGGTACGGCCTCGCATGTAGGCCAGTGGCGCGATTTCGAGGATGTTCTTGTCGATGTAGCGTTGGATCTCTTCTGGCTCGAGCATCTCATGCAAAGCGTCGTATAACGGACGCAGGTAGGGAAAGATTTTTTCTTGAAGAACGCCAGGAAGAAAACCCAAGGCCTCGCCAGCTTCTACGGCAGGGCGCGTCAAGATGATGCGGCTCACTTTTTCTTGTTTCAAAGCAGAGACCGCTTTCGCCATGGCCAGGTAAGTTTTTCCTGTCCCTGCTGGACCAAGACCAAAGGTGATATCGTGCTGATCAATTTGATGAAGGTAGGAACCTTGCGACTCAGTTTGTGGAACCACAAAAGGTTTGCGAGGAGAACAGAGGATGCGATCGTGAGGTTTCCCGTTAGCTTCAAAGCCTGACTGCTGCACCACATCCAAAAATTCGTATTGACCGACGCTTCCATCGCGTTGGCGAAGCTGCTGCAGCCGTTCAAAAATCCATGCTGCACGTTGAAGGGGCTTTGCTGCCCCTGTGAAACGGATCCAACCATCGCGTGTGGTGATTCTGATGCTCAGAGTTTCTTCCATCACACGCAACAACTTTTCATCATTGTTATAAAGGCTGCGGAGGAGACGAGGGTCGTCAAATTCGAGGGTGTGCTCGAGGGGGTGCGATTTTTGAGAGGGAGATTTCACTTTATTTGAGGCCTGAAGCGGCTGGGGAAAAAGTAACGAGTAACGAGTAACGGGTAACGAGTGCAATAGTTGCCTTCGGCAAATTCATAAAAAATAAAAACATCATATCACACCAAATTGAGCAAATTAATGAAGTTCGCCTGGTTATATTCACCCGTTACTCGTTACTCGTTACTCGTTACCCGTTACTTTTTCTTATCCTTGTACCCATACACCAACGCCCAGTGAGTCCGCTCTTCAGGAGATTGAAAAACTTCGACGATGGCAAAATAAGTCCCAGTATTCTGCGGGATGATGTAGGCGCCAGCAGCACTAAAATGCTTTTTGTCATTCGGTTTTTGCCAGCTGTCGTTTTCTGCTAATTTTCCTGCTTCGTCATAAAGGTGAACTGAAATCACCGCGCTCTTCACTTCAGAGCCAAGGATGAACCAATATTCATTTCCTTTGAAAAGTTGTGCCCTCACTGCGACGCGGTCGCCGACGCCGAGATCCCCTCCCCATGCGTCTTTGCGGAAGGCATACTGTTTGTGATAAGGCAAGGCGGCTTCATAGGCGAAAGAAAGCGCGTCATCAACAGTGGCTTTCGCAGCTGCAGCAAAGCCCATCAATCCTGCGAGAGCAAGAAAGAGGTGGATAAAACGTGATGGAAGATGCAATTTCACAAAAAATGTTAAGAAGTTGCGTTAATGAGAGCTACGATTTCGCTAGTTAGAGTATGAATCTTTTCAATTTTCGCACGCTGAATCGAACCCTTTTTTTCTCCAACGATTGGAGCGATTTGATCTAAGACTTTATCAATGCGAAGAACTAAATTGTTTTTGCGAAGGCGCGGAGACATCCCAGCAATGCAGCGTTTGAAATAGCGGACGAGTTCAGGCTGGTGAAGTAGTTCAGCGCCATCGGCCGTGTAGTTAGCATCTACAATGGCGGTGAGGACATCGGTGCCTCGTAGCCATCCGCCGAGGCTGACCAGTTGGGCAAGATTGCGATCATTCATTTCATCCATTGCTGCTTGGACATCGTTGCGCGCGCCATCAAATTCTGAGCGGACGCCGCGCCAATCGCGATGATCAGCTTTTTCAATAATGCTCTTGCTGCGAGCGATGACCGACTTGCGAACGTTAACCGCATCGGCAAGGGAGAGGACGTCACGCCCCAACTCCTTAACGCGCTCAGCATCTTCAGCCTCGACTGCGACGAATCCTTCTGCAATAACCGAGCCCAAGAGAAGGGCGATCTGAGAACGCTCTTCTGGCGTGTGTGTTTTGCTTAAACGCAGTTGGGATTTCCAATTAGGATTGCCCAATTTATCGAGAACGCCAAAAATTTCACTCGGGACAGGGACGACGACATCTTCCACGGAATCTGCTGGAAAATCAGCGAGATTGAGGGATGCAGGAGGCGAGCCCGCTTGCTCGATCGCAGTTTGCTTAGCAGGAGCTGCAGGAGTAATCGGTTGAGGCAACGTTGTTGGAGCCTGTGCTGCTAGTGCATGGGTGAGCAACCCGAGAAAAAGTAATAAAAATTTTTTTTTCATAACATGATCAAAAATGGAAACAAGTTGATCGAGGCGCCTCTTCGTGTAACACTGTATCGTATTATTGCTGGAACAGCAAGCTAAAGGCTACAGCCTACAGCCTACAACCTACAGCCTTTTTTTCGTGGACTCCACAAGACTACAACATATCCTCGCGCAAGCTGCTCAAAAAAAGATTCTCGTTTTGGGGGATCTGATGTTGGATGAGTTTGTTTGGGGAAACGTTATGCGTATCTCTCCGGAGGCTCCTGTGCCGATTGTCGAAATTCAGCGAGAGTCGAGCTACCCCGGTGGTGCGGCCAACGTGGCTCGGAACTTGAGGCAGTTTTGCAACGAGGTTCATGTCTTGGGACGAATTGGATGCGATCATGCCGGAGAAAAATTGACGGCGTTGATGGATGAAGAGGGTTTGCAAACCGATGGGTTGATCGCGATGGAAGAGACTCCGACAATTGTTAAAACACGGATCATTGCCCAGCAAAAGCAGGTTGTGCGCGTCGATCGTGAAAAAAAAATTGCTCCGACACCAGCACTGTTGCAAGTCGCTATAGAGCGGGCTGCACAACTCCTTCCACGGGTCGATGCGATTCTTTTTGAAGATTATGGAAAAGGATTTTTGCAACAAGAGCTTGTCAATGCGATTTTAAAACAAGCAAGCGATAAGGTCATTACCTGCGATCCTCATCCACAGCGGCCGCTCGCTTGGCATGGATTGGATGTGATCAAGCCAAATAGAACTGAGGCCTTTGCTGCGGCTGGAATTCCTTGGACTGCGCCAATCAACCCGCCGCTTCAAGACGAAGCGCTTTTGGACGTTGGGAAAAAACTTTTGCAGCGATGGGATGCCAAAGCTCTTCTAATAACCCTTGGAGAGCAAGGAATGATGTTGTTCCAGCAAGGAAAAGAGCCGTATCACACGCCAACGCGGGCGCAAGAAATTTTTGATGTCTCCGGAGCTGGAGATACAGCGATCGCGCTCTACACGCTCGGCCTGGTTGCAGGTGCCAGACCGCAAGAAGCAGCCGAACTAGCCAACCATGGCTCTGGCATCGTCGTTGGAAAATTAGGAACAGCAACTTGTTCGCCAGAAGAACTGATCGCAAGCTTCAAATTGCATTCTTAGAAGATGGCAAACGAATGATAGAGATTTCCTTTTGTTATAGAAAAAAGTTGAAGTTAAAAGTTGAAGTTGAAGTTTCGACTTGCTTTCAGCAAAAGTAAAATTTTATTCCGCGAAGCGCACGAAACGTCAACTTCAACTAATCACTTAAACTATGTAACGAGGCCTCTCTATGTCACCAATTTTCACCGAAATCTCCAGCCTCTCTGCCCCCCGCCCTGCTCTCTTTTTCGATCGTGATGGAACGTTGATGAAAGAAGTCGATCATTGTCATCGACCCGAAGAGGTTCATGCCATTGAGGGAGCTGCGGAGCTCCTCGCCAAGACACGCGAGCAGGGATGGCTCCACGTGATTATCACGAACCAAAGCGGCATCGGGCGTGGCTATTTTACTAAAAAAGAATTTGATGCTGTCCAAGAAGAATTGCAGCGACAACTGAACGGACTCATCGATGGCGTCTACATGTCGCCCGACATGCCAGGCTCTAACTCGATGCGACGCAAGCCCGCGCCAGGAATGCTTGTGGAGGCAGCGAAAGATTTTAACATCGATCTTTCACGCTCCATCATGATTGGAGATCGTGCCAGCGATATTGAAGCTGGGCGGGCAGCGGGATGCCTCACGATTTTGGTTTTAACCGGCTATGGAAAAGAGCATCGTGACTGCGGCGCCGATTTTATCGCGGAAGATGTGACGGAGGCCTTGAAATGGATTTTGGAGGAGCTGAAGAAATAGCCACAAAAGAACACAAAGATCACAAAAAAAATTAAAAATTTTATTTTTATTTTTATGAAGCAAAAATCTTCCGGAGTCGTTCTTATCATCCCTGCGCGCTGGGGATCAACTCGTTTTCCTGGAAAGCTTTTGCATCCACTGGCTGGAAAGCCGCTCCTGCAGCACGTTTGGGACCGCTGCCGGAAGGCACGTTCGATCGATCGCATCATTATTGCAACGGATGATCAGCGGATCAAAAAAGTCGCAACATCTTTTGGAGCCGAGGTGGTGATGACCTCAACTAAACATCAATCGGGAACCGATCGGATTGCGGAAGCGGTCAAAAAATTAGAAAAAAAAGAAGTCGCAATTTTTTCTCACGTGATCAACGTGCAAGGAGATGAACCGCTCATCGATGCGCGGCTCATCGATCGCCTCGCCAAAACGATGTTGCAAGATTCAAAAGTTGAAATGATCACGGCAGCGACACCGCTCGATGAAGAGACATATCGCAACGACCCTAATATTGTGAAAGTTGTCTTGGATCAGCGCGGTGATGCACTTTATTTTTCGAGGAGTCTCATTCCTTATCATCGTGATCTCCATAATCCAAAATCAGCGGTCCATCCACTTTTGCATTTGGGAATCTACGGTTTTCGAAAAGAGAGTTTAAAAAAATTTGTTACCTATCGTCCCTCACCTCTCGAGCGCTGTGAAAAATTAGAACAGCTCCGCGCTCTCGAGCATGGAATCAAGATCCGCGTCCTCACGACAACTCACCGTGCGCTTGGCGTCGATACGCCAGAGGATGCGAAGCGGATTGAAGCAGCGATGCGAAGATAGAAGATAGGAGCTTTTGCTACTTACCTGCTTTAGCAGGCGACAACTTCTATCTCCCATCTTCCATCTTCCATCTTCTGGGAAGTTGTTGCAGCACGATTGCAGAGATAATAAATCCAATTCCGATCACGATGAGGAAAAAGGAAAAAAATTCTCCTCGGGTGAACATGCCAATGAGCGGAGCATCGGGCTCACGAAAGATTTCTCCGGTGATGCGGAGGAGCGCATAGGCGATAAAAAAAGTTCCGGTGAGAACTCCATTTGGGAGACGCAAGCGCGTTCGCATCAGCCAGAGGAGTGTGAAAAGAACGATGCCTTCCAAAAAAGCTTCGATGAGCTGTGAGGGATAACGAGGCGTCAAGATCGTTGCGAGATAGGCGTGAAGCGCTGGAGAGCCACTAACACCGGCGACGACAGCATCGACATTAGAAAATTTAGGATCGATCGCAGCTGTGTCTTGCAACGTTGCAGCAACGAATCCTGGTGGAAGAAAAGCGAGTTCTTTTGGAAATTGCATGGCCCAAAAAACGGTCGTGGCGCGTCCAAAAAGTTCTCCATTGATGAAGTTCGCGCAACGCCCGAGGAACAATCCGATCGGAGCGACGACGACGAGGTTGTCACCGAGGTTCAGCCACGAGACGCGGTGGCGGCGCGCGTACCAAAGCGAGTAGAGCGCAAGGCCTATGATCCCACCATGGCTCGACATGCCTCCTTCCCAAACGCGAAAAAAAAGTAATGGGTTTTGCAAAAATCCATCCAAGTCGTAGAAGAGCATGTAACCAAGACGTCCGCCGACTACCACGCCGAAGAGCGCTCCCCACGTAATGAAGTCAGTGACTTGGTCGGGCGTCAAGTCGCTGTAGCCACGCCGCGCGAGATGCCGATAGAGCAGCGTTCCAAAAATAAATGCAAAAACATAAGCGAGTCCGTACCAGCGAAGGCCAATACCATCGCTGAAGCGGAGCAGAAAGGGACTCAGATCGTGAACGTAGAAAGAAAAAAACATTCGTTTTTTGTTTAGGAGTTTAAGAGTTTAAAAATTTAGGATGAACAGAAGAAGAATTTTAGTACATCAATCAGCATCGAAGTAAATTATTTTTCTAATTTCAAAGTAAACTTTCATTAATTTTCTAAACCTTTAAACCTCTAAACGTTTAAACTGTCTACCAACGGTACGTTGGTAGACAAAAAACTACGTTTTGACGCTCATCCATGGCATATACGAAGCCACAGAAGGTAAGTGTGTCCATCCGCCAAAGGTACGATCTTTTTTTTCTCCCGCAATTAAGCGCCAGTAGGTTTTAAATTGTTTGTTGCCAGCAAATCCAGTATTCAAGCGCTGTACCGTTGCATTGCCTGAAAAAGAAAATGCTTTGATCGCATTGCGCACAGCGCGAGTCATGTTATTCAATTTTAAAGTTGGATTAGCAGCCCACATTTTTATCATCTCGCTGAATCGTGAGGTGCGATCTTTTCCGCTCTTGCAATAGACATGCGTCGGGATGCCGCATTTGGCCAAGAGGAGACTGTACTTGGCTTGAAATTCGTAGGAGTAAAAACTGGAGCCTTCTTGGGATCTAATGGAGCGTAGGTTTCGAAGTTCTTGCCATAAGTTTGCTGCAGTAGCCCTTTCATCTACTGGAAGAGTACTAATTTTATCTCCAATTGCTCCTCTTTCCTTTGCGTTGCCAAGATAATAATCCAACGTTGCTTCTGTTTCAGCATCTGGTGAGTCAGCATCTGGCGCAGAAGCCTCACCTTTTTGAGCTTTCTGAACAGAAAAATTGGTGTAGAGGACTTTTGGTTTTACCCAAATTTTGATAACTTCCGTAGTGCCTGGCTTACAATAATCAATCTCAACAGGCTTGTCATTAACGTGATTTTTTAAGAAGTCCAGCTGGTCTTTCGCCATTTCTAACTCCTCTGGCTTCTTTGGATCATTTGTAGAAATTAATCCGATATGAGCATGTTCGATTTCAATTGCATCCTCTGCACTGGTTCCCTGTTTCTGGGAATTAGCAATCAAACTAGGCGTTGTCTCGACCATGGCCGACAAAATTTGTTTGCAGCGATTCATTGCTACATTCTCACGTTCTTCCTTAGCTTCGGAAGTCTCGGGATTCTCTTCTTTTGCTGGCATGAGCATTCCTGAGCGGAGAAAACTTATTTTTAACTGAAAGCTTATCTTTATTTCCTCAATCCAGCCATTGACCACATTGTTGTTATTTCCATCTCTGGAAGAGACTCCGAACACGCCCAAATTATTTGCCAAGGACTTGAGGAGGCCGAGAGGTGTTAAAGTGGTGCGACATGTGATTGGCTTGCCATAGGCAATGCCTTGCTCGACCTTTTGATAGTTAATTTCAGTGGTATGAACCTTTGTCCAATCTTTAACCAACGCAACAGCTTTAGCCACCTTATAAGAATTGATCAACTTATTTCCCTGTGATTGTATGCCCAATTGTCGAGCGACGCTCTTAGCAAGAGTCTCGCCATACTTCGACTCGATAGCCTGAAACAATTTTTGTTCAGTAAAAATCGTTGTAAAGCCTGTTCCAAAAAATTCACCTTTTAAGGCAGCAGAGGCTCCTGTCCAGGTGCTGACTTTGCCATAACTTCTTGTATGCCGAGCGGCCACCTTGCTCATATCCTCAAAAGCAGGCTCAAAAGCAGGGTTCGATGATGCTATGTCCATAATATCACTCAAAAATTAATCAAACTTCGTAGCATCGACTAATTCTTCTCCCGTTTGATTCGAGTTTCCTTCTGGAAGTTCGGTTTCGATATTAGGATGTTCTAAAAAATCTTGCCAATAATTCGAAGCACTAGCGAGGTCAGCGATAGCATTAGCAAGAAACTCCCCTGTTAAAAGTTTTCCATCCGAAGTATAGAGGGAAAAAGCGCGCGCTATGATTACAAATCCAGTTTCTCGCTCCATGCTGATGGTAGCTCCGTTCGCCCCTGACCAAAAAAGATTGGCTTCGAGAAGTTGCTCCACCAATTCAGCTCGGTTTTTCACTGGAAGAGTTCCGATCAGATGATGAAGGACTATTGTTTCTCGCTCTTGATTAAGGGTGAGACTGACTAACATTTTCTCATCAAGCCGCAGTCCACAGGTATCATCATCTTCGCCAAACTCAAGATCATCTAAGCCTAAAAAAAGGCCGAGTGATTCTAAAATTTCTTCTGCTTGGGTTCGGAAGTTTTCACTCATGCTAATTTTGCAGTTACTAATTCTTCTTCATCTGCTCGACTGCAGGGGCGAGGACCTCCGTGTCCCAGAGATCATCATTGCCGCCTAGAATTTGTTCTTCGTTTCCAATTTTAGAATTGGCCGTCGGCGTACGGATGCTCTGAGGCATTTCAATGCCGGCTTTGGTTAAAATGGGAATGATTTTTGGATCAGTGTTAATCATTGCATTGTAAAAAGTGATGCGTGCTGTTTTTCTCGCAGCGATGACTGAGGGATCTTGCAAGCCTTTCGCATGAGCGATTTCTAATTTTTTCAAATCTGTTTTAGTCAAAGCGCTAACGGATTCTGGAGGATAGTTGGCAAGCCAAGAGGTAAACTTCATTCCAAAATGTTTTTTCCGTTGAGAAATCTGAAGTTGATTTTTTGGAGCATGAGCGTTCATGTTTGCAAAAATCGTATCGACCGTCGGATCAGCCTTGAGCATTGCTTTGTGCAAGGCCATTCGCGCTATGCGGCGTGTGGATTGGACCGCAGGAGTGCGTAAGGCGGTGTGTTGTGCGGTTTGATATTCCTGAAGTTCTGCAGGCGTGAGCTTGGACAAGTCTCGGGTGGCAGCGAAGGAAACCGTAATAAAAAACGCAGTGAAGCAGTTGAAGAGAAGATGGATTTTCATGCCAACAAAGTTGAAGTAAAAAGTTGAAGTTGAAGTTAAGACTCGCCTTCGGCGAAAAAGCAAAAATTTTTACTCGCGAAGCCACGAAACTTCAACTTCAACTTTTTACTTCAACTGTCTCGAAAATAAAATTAAAAAACGTATTACAAAATTTCAGGTTGTAACAACAACTCTTTCACTCTTAGCAGCAGTCGCCCTGCGGCGCCGCCATCAAGAACGCGGTGATCAAAGCTCAAGGAGAAAA
>Ga0194124_10004136_pt1 | contig 14519 bp, 13 predicted proteins | sample TA2KigCas0mmetaG_FD_148605 | JGI IMG/M metagenome (GOLD analysis project Ga0194124, IMG submission 148605) | Freshwater microbial communities from Lake Tanganyika, Tanzania - TA2015031 Kigoma Deep Cast 0m | ecosystem: Environmental > Aquatic > Freshwater > Lake | place: Tanzania: Lake...
TTCTTCCGTCCGCGGCGGTAGGGGTTACCGCCGGTGTTAAGAAGGGGTGCGCCATTCTCGCGGATCGCGCATTCCATTGCTGGGGGTGGGACGACTATCGTGCCTCGCTCGCCGCCGTGGATGTCACCGCATCCGCCGCTGATCGGGGTGCTGTATGCGTGGTGACTGCGGCAGGCGAAGTATCCTGCCTGACGGGCGCGACATGGTCCCGGATATCTTTACTTAAACCCGCCCGCGGTATCGCGGCCTACGGGGAGGAATTCTGCGCGTACGGTGCGGACGTGAATTGCTGGGAAGGGGACCTGCGTCCGGGCCCTTCCGAGAATCCTGCGTCCGTCAACGTGGAACGGATGTAACAGGGAAAAAAGAGGGTTTGCGTCTCGACCCCGGACGCGGCCTACTGCAGGGGACGGAACGGTAGCCGTATCTACGTCCAGGATAAAGACGTATCGGGGAACGTCGAGGTTCACGGCGGTGAACTGGAGTGCCGCCGGGAGACTATGTTGTTGGGTTATTCGGCGGGATCCATCACCCACAGTTGCGTCGGGTCGTCCCCGGGATGGTTTAAAGACGGTGGGAACTGGGTGTATGCCGAGAAGTCGGGCTCCGTTACTTGCGCCATAGACGTGGGCCGGCTGGTGGTTTGCGGCGGCGACGAACCGCGGACCTTGTCCTTCCGTGTTCTCGACGGTTTGCGTTTGCGTGCCACCGACGGTTACGGTGGCACGGTTACTTTGGTTCTGGGCGAAGGTCGCCGATGAAACGTCCCCAGGTCCTGTTGCTGCCATTGATTGCGGTCATGGCCGGTATACAACGCCGGGCGTTCCTGGAGACTCCCACCGGGTCCCGCGTCTGGCAGTATGTTGCCGGGGTCAGTCTTCTGGGGTTTGTAGTGGCGCTACTGGTAGCCACTCTGACCAGGGTTTTGCCGCTCGCCTCAAGGCGGGTTTCCGGGTCGCTTGACTGGCCGTTGGATCTGCGCGGCGACCGGAAACTGGTCAAGGCGGGTACCAGCGGGCTGTTGCTGCCGATGATGCTGACCGCGTGGGCGTCGGCGCGTACCGCTCACACATTTACTGTTCTCCTGTTGCTGGTACCGCTGCTCGCGTTGCACAGGGGCGTAAAGGGTCCTCGTAGCGTTCTCCCGCTCCTGCTGGTGTCCGCGGGGGTGGTCTTCCTGTCCCTGGGGAAGGTCGCGGGGCTGGGGCTGGGGTTTGCGCCGTCGATGTACTTTGTGCTAACCGTGGGCGGCGTACGACCCGGCCCGGGTACCTTGCTCGGGGTGGCCGCCCTCGTGTCGGCGGCCGTTCTTACCGCGAGGTTTCTGCGCACGTTCCCCGGTGTCGTTCCTCTCGCTCGCGGCGGCAGGAGCGCGGCCCTGCTCCTGGCTCCCTGCGTTTTCGTCCTGTCCGTTTTCTCGTTTGTCGGCGGCTACCTGCCGGTCGTGAACTTCTGGACTTTGGCCGCGGGTGCCGCGATAGTTGCCACCCTGCTGGCTTTCAAGGCCTTGATTCGGATTTCCGGGCCCGTGGCGGCGTCCATGGCTCTGGCCGTGGGAGCGTTACCGGCGTCCGTGGCCACCGCCCGTTTCAACGAGGTGCCCATGACCACTCCTATGCGTATCGGCGCGTTGTTGCTGGTTGTCGGGGCGTTCTTCGGGGCCCGGTCGTACCGCGGTCGTCCTTCCCGGTCAACGCCCGCTCTCGAGAGCGGGGAGGTGTCATGAACGTCCGCCCCGCCCGTGCATTGATGGCGTTCCTGCTTTGTTCGGGCGTGATGCTGCCCGGGTGTGCGGATTCTCCTCCGACCTCGGAGTTCCTGCCCCATGTTGCGGGCGCCGAGGTGGTGAACGTGACCTGCGATGACGGGACTTGGGGCAAGGGATTCTATCCTGGCGGGGGTGTAGATATACGTGAGGGTGAGAGCGTCGACCTGGAGTATCCCGTTAGCGGGAAGATCTCGACCATCGTCTGCGTACCTTCGGATTTCCCCAGGTTAGGGGACGCATGGATAGGGCGTTGGGCGACCGTATCGGTGATGAAGAACAAGGCCTGGCGGGACATCCTGCGCTCCTTGCTCACCGGCAGTGACAGTACCAATCCCCTGCAACCGGGGGGGAAGCCCGTGTACTATCAGTTGGTGGTGGATCCCAACGGTGTGATACGGCACTATGCCGAAGGTCAGGGGCTTCCGGCGGCCCTGGAGTACAATCCTGTCACCGGCGGCCTGATCGGGTACCAAGAGGGACCGGAGACGTCCCCCATGGGCGTACCGCCGACCGGAGCCATGCTGTTGCTTCATGACATCCCGCCGCGCAAGCCGGGTATCCCGGTTACCGGGAGGATAGCGTCCGTTGACCCCGAATTGCGTCTGGATTGGCACGACTACGCGGTTCTCCCGAGCGGGAACGTTCTCGCCATCGGCTATCAGACGGTGGAGGAGACGCCCTCAACCGACGTCCGTCTCTTTCGTTCCGTTCCCGGTTGCCCGGCCCGCATCGAGGATTACCGCTACACCTTGCGTACGCGTATCGTGGAGTACTCCCCTACCGGTTCCCAGGTTCGGGTCTGGCGTAGCGAGGATCATTTGCCGCCCCATGCCGCGGTACCTGTTCCGGTCGTACTCCGCATCCCCGGTGAAGGTGGCGAGGTTTGCGCCATTGACGTCGAGCATGCCAACGCCGTGGATGTGACCCCTGACGGGGAGGTCGTCGTCGGTTTCCGCAACTCCGTATTCTCGGCCGCCCTGCTGACCTGGCCGGCCGGCGATGTTGTGTGGACGTTCGGCGGTAAAGGCGACCGTGCACTCGAGGTGACGAAAGATCCGCTCGGCGGCCCGCGGGCTTCTCACGACGCCCGCATCACTCGGGTCGGCGGTCAGGTCTACCTGCATCTGCTCGATAACAACAGTCTCAGGGGTCAGAGCCGTTACGTGCGCTATCGCGTGGATTCCGCCGCCCGCACCGCGGAACTGGTCGCCGACGTGAATCTGGAGTGCCACGGTCGGCCTTGCTATAGTATCATGATGGGTAGTGTAAGTGTCCTCGGTGAGGAAGGCGGCCTAGTGGAGATCCTCGCCAATCCCGGCAGCGTGCTCGGCGAGGACCTAACCGTGTATCTGGAAGGCGTTCTTCTCCATTATCGCGGCGACGATCTTGTCATGGAGATCCGCCTCGGGGACTGGTGGGCTTACCGTGTGGTGGTTCTGCCCGGGGAACCGTGGAAGTCCCCGAACCCGTGATTTGGTCGGGTCCGTCCGTAGAGTATACGGTGTGTCGATTTATGCCAAAACGGGGGTACCGCTCACAGTTGTAGGTATGACCGTGGGTAGATGCCGGGGGACAGTCGTCTGGTCGAAGGTGGCCGCGTGAGCGACGAACGAGTTTCCGGTGCCGGCGAATCCGCCGTCGAACGGGACAAAGGCAGATGGTACGCCCTGACCACCCTGACGGGCCACGAGCAGAAGGCCCTTAAGGGTCTCCAGGCACGCATCGCCAGCTTGCGACTGGGTGACCGGATACATGAGGTTATGATACCGATGCAGGAGGTCACCGAGTTCAAGAAGGGGCGTAAAACCAACGTCGAGCGCAAACTTTACCCGGGTTACCTGTTTGTGCGCTGCGATCTGGATGACGAGACCTGGGTAGCCATCCGCCATACTCCCGGTATCTCTGGTTTTGCCGGTCAAAGTGAGAAGGCGCAGCGGCCCACCCCGCTGAGTGCCCGCGAGTCCGCCGCCTTGTCCGGCGGCAAAAAGGATGCCGCCCCCGCGATTTTGCGTGACGACTCTTTCGCGGCCGGGGAGACCGTACGCGTGGTCTCCGGTCCTTTTGCCGACTTTCTCGGCGTGGTCTCCGAGATCCTTCCTGAGCAGAATCGTTTGAAGGTGGTACTGGACGTTTTCGGTCGCGGTACCCCCATAGAACTCGACGCCGATCAGGTGCGTTTGCCGTAACGGTAGGTGCGCGACCTTCTCAAGGTCTCTGTAGCTCAGTTGGATAGAGCGATGGTTTCCTAAACCAGAGGTCGCAGGTTCGACTCCTGCCAGAGACGCACCCCGGTGTGCACCAAAACGGGAGGACACCACGACTAAGGGTCCCGGAATCTGGAAACAGAGACCGGGACCTGTTATAGTAAACGCGTGGCCACCCCTTGCACCACTCCCGCCCAGCGCTTACCGTATCCGTTAGGCCATACAACAATCGTCTACTCTTTTCCGCGCAGGGCGCGGAAGAAAGGGAATCATGGGAAAAGAAAAAAGTATAGTCTCTGCGGTTATCGCAGAGTTTAAGCAGGCGTGCCGAGAGGTACACGGAAATAATCTCATAAAGTCGCCGATGCTCATTGTGTCGGCCCTCGCGGGGACCCTAATCGGGTACGCCATGTTCGCCGACGAGGCACACGTTCGCGGAGAGCTCACCGTCACTTTGGCGGCGTTGTCCGTCCTGGCAGGCATCTGTCTGACCACGGCATTCGTGTTCGGGGTTTCCGCGTACTTCATGCTCGTTATCTGCGTGTATTTGATCCTTTCCGAGCGCGCCCTACCGGGCAGAAATCGCCGGAAAAAGATGCTCAGGGAGATGAGAAATCTCCGTGCAGCGCTGAAGGACGCAGGTCCCCAGGTGTCTTTCGATCACCTGGATAGCATCGGGAATTATCTGCGCGACCACGTCGACGACTCGAGACATCCAGACGCTAGATTCCGGGAACGGTTCTTGTGGATGCTCTGGGCTCGTCAACGCCGGATCGCGGGTCAAGCACTCGACGCCGCCTGGCAGGGATCTCTTGCGGAGGCGATAGCCCATCTGCGGGGGGCCTATCTGCGGGTAATCAGGGAATTCTCACAGGATAACACGCCCACGGCATGGTATCTTCTGCAAAACCCGGAAAACCTGGCGACCAAAAGGCTTCTGGCCGAGTACGTCACCGTCGACGGTCACGTCGTCGGTCGTGAGACGAAGTTGGCGCCCTGCGTGGTGTTCTCGCCGCGCTGGGTTTTCGAACTCGTCCTCGTCTCGCCGCGCCAGCCCGGCTTCGGGTACGCCGGTACCATTTGTGCAAGCGAGTGTGTCGAGGTCGGTGATGCCGACCGGGACATAATCGCGAAATTGTATGAGCACGGCGGCGACGGCCCGACCGCGTCGCTTCAAGAGGTCGTAAAGATCTCCAAACTCATTTGAGCACGAACCCCCCACCCCGCATGCTGCAGGGTGGGGGTTTCCGGCTATCGGGGAGATTGAGACCCTGTACGCGTCCGGCCCGCGAACCTGTCGACCGCTACGGCGTCCCGACGCTCAAACCACCCCAGCGCTGATGATGTATACGGCCGCATAGTGCAGTCCGGAAGCGATCAAGGTCATCAGGTGCCAGACCTCGTGGTAGCCGAAGACGTCCTTTTTGAGGGCGGGTACCCGCATCCGGAATAAGGCCGCCCCCAAAGTATAGGTCACTCCTCCCAGGAACAGTAGTGTCAGGGGTAGCCAGCCTGCGGCCTCGTACAGACGGGGGAGCATCACGAGCGAGGACCAGCCCAGCACCAGGTAGAGGGCGCTCGACACTTTGAAGGCCTGCGCTCTCATCTTCATGTAGATCCCGGCCAGGGCAACCGTCCATACCGATCCCAGGGTCAGCCACAGGTACGGCCCGGAGAGGACGATCAGGCACACCGGGGTGTATGTCCCTGCGATAAGCAAATAGATGGAACTGTGGTCTAGACGCCTGAAAATTTTCTGGGTTTTCGGGCTTTTGCACAGGGTGTGGTACATCGCGGAAATCCCAAAGCATAGCAGCATCCCCGTCGCGTACACCAAGGAACCGGCGATTGTGGCCACGGTTTTGCACACACTGACCAGGTAGGCGGCGGCGAGAGGATAGATTACGGCGGCGGCTGCGTGTACCTTGCCCCTCCACAGCGGGCGTACCGTTCCGGTTATGTGGTCGAAGGTGGCCGCTCGCATGGCCTTACACTGTTACGGTCGTCGTTCGCTGGGCAATGCCCTACGGGCGCGCGCCCAGGTTTGCGCATTCCGTGCAGATGCGTTCCGGTACGAGCCCGGCTTTGATTAACCAGGAGAACATGATGCAGCCCAGGCACAACCCAAACGCCGCCTCCAGGAACGCCGCCGCGGTGAGCATCAGTACCGCCACGCGCGAGGCAACGGGCATGTCCGCGATGTACAGTATGCACGCCGCGGCGGAAAACAGCAAACCTACGAGCTGCGCGAAGCGTTTCGGCGGCCCGGGAACCATGCGGTGGGTCTTCCTTATGCGGGGCGTGAGGACGCGTGTGGCTAAAAGCGCCAGCGGGCTGAATGCCGGACCGGTACTCACCCTGGCCAGGAACCCGTAGGTCAGGGCAAGGAGCAACAAAAGGTGCCCTGTCGAAACGTACGCCGCGCCCGTCAGCACGACCCCCGCGGCGACGATTCGTGCCGACGTCTCGTTGACCGGATTGGGGAACGGGTAGCGTTTTTGTCGGCGGCCGTCGCCTCGGTCCGTGACGAGGGTTGTCGGGCTTTCGGGGGTGGGTTCTCGCATTGGTTCTATGGTCGCGCCTTCGGCTTTAGCGTCAGGGAACCTATCCCGGGATTCGTGTCCTGTCACTCGGTGGCTCCCGTCCGTTTATCGGGCGTCGGTGTTCGCGGCCGCGCGTTTTTGCCGCCTGTCCTTGTTCACCGAGGCGAGGATTCCGGTGGTCAGTACCGTGACGATTACACCCAGGGATACGGCCACGGGAATGTGGTACCAGGTCGCTATCAGCATCTTCACGCCGACGTAAACCAGCAGCAGCGAGATGGTGTGGGGCATGTACGCGAAGCGTTCGCGCATGTCTGCTAGCAAAAAGTAGAGGGCGCGCAGACCGAGTATGGCAAACGCGTTCGAGGCGAAGACTATGAACTGTTCGCGACTGACCGCTAGGACGGCCGGAACCGAGTCTACGGCGAAAATGACGTCCGAAACTTCTATCACTACCAGCACCGACAGCAAGGGTGTGGCCAGTCTGCGCCCGTTTACCCGGGTGAACATCTTTTGACCGTCGTACTCCTCCACCGACGGTACGAACCTCTTGAACAACTTCATCGTCCGCATCTCGGAAGGGTTGCCGTCCTCGTCGCTCGCGGTGAAGATTTTGACGCCCGTGTATACCAGGAATACGCCGAATATCAGCAGCAAAAATTGGAAGCGCTCGATTACCTCTACGCCGACAAGGATGAACACGAAACGTAGGACGAGCGCCCCGAAAATACCCCAGAACAGGGTCCGGTGCTGGTACTCGCGCGGCACCTTGAAATGGGAGAAAATCATCGCCCAGACGAACACGTTGTCCACCGAGAGGCTTTTTTCGATCAGATAGCCGGAAAGGTATTCGACCGCCGCCTCGGCGCCCTGGCCCTGACCGCTGAACATCCAGGCGACGACCCCCGCGAACAAGAGGCCCAGGCTGATCCAGATTGCGCTCTCGACCGCCGCCTCGCGGACGCCGATCACGTGGGCTTTCCGGTGGAATACAAGCAGGTCCACGATCAGGGCACCTACGATAAGCGCGAGTAGCATCGGCCAACCCCACGCCGGAACCGCGACATCGACGAAGTTGCCTTTGTCCGCGCCCGCCGCAGTCAAGACGTTCAGCATAAGGTTACCACTGTTCGCTCCCGCGTCAGTGCGTCACGCATTTCGCATCACGTCGGATCAGTGCTGTCGCGAAAGTGTCTCATGACAGCACTTCTGCGATCAGGTATATCACGAGGGATGCGACGATTAGCAGACCGCTCGTTCCGGCCACCGTCCAGAGGACTATTTTCCCGGTTCGCTTGTTAACGAGAGATTCTATCCCCCCGGCGATAGTTTTTGCCGTCAGTTTGACGTTGCTCAGGTTGGTGAATTCTCGTTCGTCTACCCCCAGTACCGTGCCGACCATGAGCCACCAAGAGACGGCACCCCGCAATTTTGCTTCGGTTTTCAGTGCGGCACCCGTAGCCAAGGTGGTCAGTACCGTGGGGGAGATCACGAGGTCTAAGCCTTGGAGCATCCCGGCAGGTTGTCCTTGGCCGAATCCACCCACCCCGAACACCGCCCGCACCCGACATGCGCCCTCCCCGATTGGGGAGATCCGCACCCACATGCGCGCCCCGTGGTCGCTGGTCCACTGGTTTGCCGTCGTCGGGGGGATGTCGAATACCGCGTGAACGTTGTATCCGCCGCCTTCACCCTCCGCCGCGCCGTCCCAATGGAGGGCCGCCGCCCGGAACGGCTGAAGTTTGGCCAATACTCCCTCTACCGTGTCAGGACAGCGCACGTCGAGGGCCAGGCCGGGTGTGTCCACGAAACGGTCGCGGTCGATGAGACCCTCGAAAAAGGCTTCCTCTCCGGTGTGTCTTTCCCAGTTGATGTAAGGGATCGGGGAGAGGAGTTCGCTGGCCTTGAACCTTCCTTTGGGGTTCATGGTGCAGTAGTCGTACTCTTCGGTCGTTCCCCGTTTTCGCGCATGCATGAACCGTCGGCTTAGGATCAGCAGAAATGAGAACGGCAGACCCCACCTGAGACCGTCTACGAAAGCCTCCAGATCCAACGGGCCCGGTCTTCCCAGGGCGCGCGCCCAGGCCGCCGGCACACTCGCAAGGAGGGCCAGCAGGTCGAGGGTGATCGCCCGTCCTCTGCGCGATACTTTGTTTTGCGGTGCGACGTTCACGTATGGTTATGGTGCCGTTGGTCCGGAATTCTGCAATGTTACCGACCCAGCCGGGTTCTAGGGTTAAACCTCAGACCTCTGCGGGGCACGATCCTGCCCGAAAGGGGTCTGAGACCTTGCACGTAGATCGTTGGCGGCAATTTTGGGCACGAATCTCGGCCACGCGACTCTTCTTCTCGTCCGGGGCATTCGGATGCTCGATCCCGTGACCCGCGGATTTAGATCCCTGGGAGTCAAATCTGGCGTATCGACCGCAGGCGGCGCGCCGTCGCCGTGTCCGTAGTGGCCGCGAGAATCTTGATGGCCCGGTCTATCTGTTCAGGATCCGCATTGGGGTTATTTATCAGAGCCCGCAGAGCGTCGACCCAGCCGCCTTTTAGGAGCACATTAAGTGCGGCCTTTGCCTCTGTGCCACGGTACGGATTATCAATCGATCCAGCCCACATAACCGGCGGCTTGCGTAGATGATTCCTGTTACTAGAACAGGCGCGCGCCCGTCGAGATAGCGACCCACTCCCCTACGGAGACGGTCACGATATTGACGAGGTACGGGGATGTCATGCCGACGACGATTTCTGCGCGCCCGTCCCGGTTTTATGGATCGGCTGTTGCAGGCGGGTACGGAGATCGTGAAGGGGGACTTTCAGCGGTAGAGCATTCTCTAGCGGCTCGTTCGCGACGTGAAGCGCGATGAGGCGCTCAAGGTAGCGAGGCGTGCAGAGAGCCCTACCGACTTCGTCGAGGTCCTCTTCCCACCACTCTGTAACCCGCGTGACAACTTCCGCTGGGTATTTACGCATAAGATACGACATCCGCTGTTCCATCCTCTCGTCTGTTTTCTCCGGGTCTGTTATGACAGCCGACGATTTCTGCGCGCCCGTCGAGATAGCGACCCACTCCGCTCGTGACGACGGTGGCGACGAAGATTAGCGCGCCGACCACCGCGCCCTTGCAGTGGAAGCGCAGACCCGCGACCAGGGAGGAGATCGTCACCATTTGCTTCGGTGACGGTCAGGAACGACAGTTCAAACTTTCGCTGGCGCCTTTGCAAACCGAGGAGTAGAACCCCCGGAAACGACGACCCTAGCCCTGACCGCTCTGGTGCAGAAGCTCGGTGGCCCGGGCTTTCTGTTCAGGAGTCGCATTGGGGTTCTTGAGCAGAGCCTGCATAGCGTCGCTCCAGCCGCCCTGTGAGAACTCAACGGACCGAGCGGAGGACAGGAGGACCTGCGCGGCCTTGAGCAAGTTCTCGAAATCGCTCACAGTGCTGCGATGGGACCGAGCAACTGAGAGGATATGGTACCAACCGCAATCCGGGCCGTCCATGAACAACTGATACGCACCTTCTTTGTCATCGATGATTCCGGTGGCGATGAAATTCTCGATGACGTCCGTCGGAGTGGCCGGGTTTCCGAGCGCACAGCGCCCCCGGGCATCCTCCTCAACCACCGTCACCCACTCGATCTCGCGGTCCAGCAGAATAGGTTGGTTGTACGATCGCAGGAAGCTCCCGGCGAGCGTCTGGGCGAACGCGGCGAGGGCGCGAATCTCCTCAGGATCAGTAGAACAGGCGAGCGCAGCCTCAACCAGTTCTTGCTTCAAGAACTTTGCCGCCCTAGTGCTCTGCCCTGCCCGCAAGTGTCTGAGACCCGTGAATAGGGTATCCTCACTCTTCTTGTAGAGTTCCGAGTGTTGTTTCGTCTCCGCCGAACGCCGCTTGGCTACATAGGAGACAGTGTATTCTTTCCTCTTCTGCTTCGTTATGGTTTCCAGAGACAGCCTGGCCTTCTGCACCTTCTCATAGAGATCATCGGAAATCGCCCGGTTGTCCCCTATACTATGGAGAACCTCAACAGCGTCCTCTAGATCCAGATAGCTGTACCTAGGTGCAGCGTACTTCTCTGCGAGCGTGTCAACCATATGCTCGAGGACCTGCGGGGACGCGAGCATGGCGACCTGTTCCAAAGGCGTGGGGCGTGGAGACGTACCGTAATCTCGTTGCCTTTCCGATTCCCTCACCTTGAAGTAACTTTGCGGGTCCAAGTCATACGAGTATCCGTCTCCGTCGCGGAGGGTGTGGGGTATCGTGCCTCTACGGCGATAGGTTCGCGTACCTGCACCGAGCCGCGCCAAGAGGAGGTCGGAAGCGGCCTTCGCAGTGCCCGGATCCACGGCGGCGTCCTGGGCGACGTTGGCCAGGTTATCGTCATCTTCTATGAGCGCGAGCGCGGCGAGACGCACCTGTTCGTCTGCGTCGAACATAGCCGCGCCGTGCAACCTGAGTTCACGATCACGCCAGCTCGTCTCCTCGTCCGCATCGACGAATTCGAGAGCTATCATACGCACCCGCGGATCGGGATCTATAACCGCGAGGTCTCGGAGTAACTGGCGGGCACGACTGCCCTCAGAGAGTTCGCCTACGGCGGAGCCGTCAGCGTAACGCGTCACACCGGCAGGTTCTACCCACACCAGCAACTGCTCGACGAGCGCGACACGTGTATCGGGATCCGCTTCATTTCTAAGGTATTCCGCGAGCAGACCCTGATCCCTGACGTACCGGGCAGCGTGACGACGAACGACGGGATCGCCGGACTCGAGCAGCAGCACGTTCGCGCGCTTCTGGAAGATCTCGAGAGCGGGACGGCCGGCATATACGAGCATCGCCGTCGACAGGGTAGAGAGCCCCCCGAGCCTCGTGAGACTCGAGTGCTTCCCACCGGTGATCAACGCGGAAACGATACGTTCATCGGAGAGCAGCAACGCGGCAAGTTCGACCGGGGTCGAGGAACGATCCGCGGCCTTCTCGGCGAGCCGGGCATCCTCGACGACCTTACGCGCCTCGGGCGAGAGACCCCAGGACTCCTCCGGGGAGAGCAACTCGAGCATCGAGGCGATCCCCTCGTCGTCGAGCTGTTCGATGCTCCAGAGCAACCGGGCGACCGCCTCGCGGCGGTTCTTATCACCGTAAGGGGCGGTACGGAGCTGCTCGAGCGCGAGCGCTCTCAGTGCGCTCGGAGGAAGACCGGCGAGACTTTTGGGGTCGAAAGCCTTACGACCCTTCCGGCCCTCGGCCTTACGCGGATCCAGACGCAGATGGACCTTTTCATTCGCTGTGCTCACGACGACTTCGATCGTCTCGCCCTTCTTGAGTCTCTTCTGCAGCCACTTCGGAGTTACCGTGATCGGCTCACCATCTTTACCGATGACCTCCTTCCCTGTACCGTTCTTGCGGATGTTTACGAGACGCTCGACCCCGTCGACTTTCCAGATAATCTTGACGTCCTTAGGGTCGAACCTCAGGCCTTGCACATAGATGTAGTTACAGTTGGAACTCATATTATCCTCCTAATTAGTACTGTCCGGTACTGTCGCCGCCACCAGCGCGGATTCCGGGGTTTTAGGTTAGTTTTTCGCGGCGTCCACTAGTTTGTCCAGATCCAGGGATTGTAGGCTGTTTCAATCGATCCAGCCCACATAACCGGCGGCTTGCGTAGATGATTCCTGTTACTAGAACAGGCGCGCGCCCGTCGAGATAGCGACCCACTCCGCTACGGAGACGGTCACGATATTGACGAGGTACGGGGATGTCATGCCGACGACGATTTCTGCGCGCCCGTCGAGATAGCGTCCCACTCCGCTAGGGAGACGGTGGTCACGATCCGGTGCTGGTACTCTATATCGCTGACGTACGGGGATGGTATACTGTCGACGACGATTTCTGCGCTCCCGTCGACGAACGTGGGTTGATAGCCCTCGCGCGCCATCCGTAGAAGGGTCGACATATTGGTATAGCCCGTCTTCCCCCTCCACTTTGTGGAGTTGATATCCTGAAGTGTCGCGTGGACGGATCCACTGATTACTGGGTCCATCCCGGGTATCGGGGCCGCATCCCGAGGACTCGACTTGGTAGCCAGCTTTTTTTGTTCAGGAGTCGCATTGGGATGCTCGAGCAGGTACGTACAGAGGAGACGCCCCTCATCGGGTCGATTGACGAGCATCCGCTCGAGCAGTCGGTCACCCCCCTGGCGGAACAGAAAATTATCGAGGACATCCGACGGGGTGGCCGGATTTGATAGCGCATGAGTCATCAATATAGTTATGTTTGCCAAATCCATTAGCCGCACCGCTTCGAAGGCCTGATATTCGTCGTACCCACGCCGTGCTCGCGCAACTGCTTCCTCCCCAGGCAGGTCGTCTATGGCGAACGCTGCGAGGGTGCGAATCTCCTCAGGATCAGTAGAAAAGGCGAGCGCGGCCTCAACCAGTTGTCGCGGCAAGAACTGTGCCGCCCTGGTAATCTGCCCTGACTCTACATGCCTGCAACCCACGACTATGTCATCCATATTCTCATTGTAGCGTCTCGACGCCTCCTCTCGGCTCTTGGCGCGGCGTGCGTTCTCCGCGCTGATCTCCTCTTCCTTTACCCTCTCAGGCTTCGCGAGTTCCAGAGACTTCCTGATATCCAGCGTCTTCTGGTAGAGATCCTTGGCACTCGCCGGATTGTCCATGATCGTATTAAGAACCTCGATAGCCTGATCCAAGTACCGGGAATCGGACGCAGCGGACTCCCATGCGATCGCGTCAACCAGACGCTCGAGGGCCTCCGGGGACGCGGACTTGGCGACTCGTACAAGATTATAGGAATAGCGAACTCCTCGGCGGATCCTCTCACTCTCCCTCTCCGTGAAGTACTCTTGCGGGCTCAACTCCTGCGATATCGCATACTCCGGATCGTCCTCGGCGCTGTACATAGGGTCAAGTATCGTGCCTCTACGGCGATAGGTTCGCGTACCTGCACCGAGCCGCGCCACGAAGAGGGCGGCGGCCGCCGCCGCGGTGTCCGGATCCACGCTCTTATCCTCAGCGACGTTGAGCAGCAACTCGTCGTCCTCTATGAGCTCGAGCGCATGTAGACGCACTTGTTCGTCCTTGTCGAGGACAGCAGCATCGAACATGTCGGTGTCACGCTCGAGCCAGCTTATCTCCTCGTCCGCATCGACGAATTCGAGAGCTATCATACGCATACGCGGATCGGGATCCTTACGGGAAAGCCCCCGGATGAACCGGCGAGCAGAGTTACCCAGGACATGGTCAGTGCTGCCGACGGGTTCGACGCACAGCACCAACTGCTCGAGGAGCGCGACACGTACATCGGCATCAGCGATGTAATAGTGAACGTCAACGGTGGGGCGGCGGCGATCAGTGGTCTCCTTGATCGCCTGGCGCATGGCCAGCAAATCCGGATCGGTGCTGGGTATATTGTAAAAATCCCTTATGGCCCTGTTCAACCCCTCGGGCGAAATCGTGTCGGCGCCGGGTATATTGTAAAAATCAGGGAGAAGGAGGTGGGTCACGAGCACATCCTGATTTCTGACGTGCCTGACGGCGTGAAGACGAACGACGGGATCGGTGGACTCGAGCAGCAGCACGTTCGCGCGCTCCTCGAAGATCTCGAGAGCGGGACGGCCGGCATATACGAGCGTCGCCGTCGACAGGGTAGAGAGACTCGCGATCTGCGCGAGACTCGAGTGCTTCCCGCCGGCGATCAACGCGGAAACGATACGTTCATCGGAGAGCAGTAACGCGGATAGTTCGAGCGGGGTCGAGGAACGCTCCACGGAAGACATACGAATCTCGACCTCCGGGGGGAGCAACTGGAGCATCGAGGCGATCTCCTTGTCGTCGAGATGCTCGACACTCCAGAGCATACGGGCGACCGCCTCGCGGCGGTTATTATCACCGTAAGGGGCGGTACGGAGCTGCTCGAGCGCGAGCGCTCTCAGTGCGCTCGGAGGAAGACCGGCGAGACTTTTGGGGTCGAAAGCCTTTTT
>Ga0194124_10004150_pt1 | contig 14489 bp, 20 predicted proteins | sample TA2KigCas0mmetaG_FD_148605 | JGI IMG/M metagenome (GOLD analysis project Ga0194124, IMG submission 148605) | Freshwater microbial communities from Lake Tanganyika, Tanzania - TA2015031 Kigoma Deep Cast 0m | ecosystem: Environmental > Aquatic > Freshwater > Lake | place: Tanzania: Lake...
GCGCTTGGACTCGAACCAAGAACACCCACATCCAGAGTGTGGTGTGCTACCAATTGCACCACGCGGCAATCATTGAAGATTAACCAGTTCGAGCGACAGGAGCAAGAAACGGTCGCTAGTGGCGCGTACCAGGGGGCGAGTGGAGTTCGACGGTGCGGGTGGGGAAGGCGAACTGGAAGCCGGCCTGGTCGCAGGCTTCGCGGACGACCAGGTGGGCGGCGGTGCTATCGCGCACGAACCCGGCGCCGTCGCGATAGGAAGTGCGGAGGGTGAAGCGGATCTTCTGGGCGCTGTCCCCGAACTCGAAAAACCGGCCCTCCGGGTCGCAGCCGGGGAACTTTTTTGCAAGGGCGGCACAAACCGCGCGGATTGCCTCCTCCAGTTTTGGGCGCTGGTAGTCGTAGAGCAGGCCCACTTCCACGGACAAAAGGGAGAGGCCTTCATTGGAGGTAAGGCGGCGGACGGGGAAGTTGACGAGCTGGTTGTTCGGGATGGTGAGGCTTTCCCCGGAAAGGGCCTCGAGGCGGATACTGCGGAGGCCGCGTTCCCGGACAAAGCCGTCGTATTTCTCGAAGGCGATCCGGTCGCCGGTGCGGAAGATGCGGTCGGCCAGGATTTCAAAATACCCGAGCACGTTGGCGAGGGTGTCCTTGGAGGCAAGGGCAAGGGCGCCGCCGAGAAAGCCGGCGGCGGTGAGCAGGCCCAGAACCTTGATGCCGAGGTTGTCGAGGATGATGACCGCGGCGATAAAGAGAATGACCCCCCGGAAGATCCGGGTCATCACCTTGTGGACCTCGGCGTCGGTGGCGAGTTCCTCGGAGAAAAAGCTTTTGCGGGCAAGGCCCACCAGCAGATCCGCCGTACGGATGGAGGCACCCACGGCTACGATGATCATGAGGAGCCGATAGAGGCTGCTTTTCAGCGGCCAGAACCAGGCCGGCAGATGGGTGAGGACATCCAGGCCGCGGTCCAGCGCGGTGTAGAAGATGGCGGAACCGATCGGCCAGCGCAGGGCGTAGAGCCAGTCGGTCAGGCCGCCGGGATATTTCCCGCGCAGCCAGCCCATGCCCAGGCGTGCGGCGAAGAAACCAAGGAGCCCGACAGCGATGATGCCCGAGCAGACGGCGATTTGTTCCAGGGTGAGATGGCGGGCGGCCTGGGCAAGGCTGAGGGCAGCCTGATCGGGGGGAGGCGCCACCGGCCAAAGGGCGGGGGAGTTGGTGGGGGTCACTTCGTCCAAAGGCGCCAGGCGGCGTAGAGCAGGAAGACGGCAAAGGCGCGACGGGCGATCATTTCGGGAACTTTTTGGATCAAATACGAGCCGGCGACCGCCCCGATCATGCCGGTGACGGCGCAGGCGAAGACGATTTTCCAATCGACGGTGTTCAGTTTCCAGCTGGTGGCGGTGCCGGCCAGGCTGATGGGGATAATGAGGGCCAGGGAGGTGCCGACGGCGACGTGGTAGGGAACCCCGCAGAGCAGGATGAGGGCGGGAACGACGATGGTGCCGCCGCCGATGCCGAACCAACCCGCGGAGAGGCCGGCCAGCAAGCCGATGCCGGCGTAAAGGAGGGTTTGGCTCACCACAGGATGCACTTTTTCCCTGCTGGATGGGCTTGGCAAGCTGGATTCAGGTGGTTGCGCAGGCTTGCCAAAGGAGAAAGGTTGCCCTTACCTCACCCTTCTATGGTTACACAATTTGCCACTCTTTTGTCTGTCCTGATGGCGGTGGTCCTAGCGGGCTGCGCGGTGAAGGACCCCACCCATCCGCGTTTTGTCGTGGCCGAAGGTCGCGGCATCAAGATCACCCGGGCCCAGGTGGATGCCGAGGTGGACCGGGCGCTGACCAATTTCAATCTCTCCCGGGACAAAGTGCCGCCCCCCCAACTGGCTTCCCTGGAAACCAACATTCTCAACCAGATGATCAATCGCCAAGTGGCGTTGGCTGAGGCGCGTAAGTCGCCCATGACCAATGCGGTCACCCAGGCCAAGGAGCAGCTGGAGCGGATGAAGAAGAATTTCCCCACGCCCGAGGCGTTTCAAGAGCAGCTGGCCAAGGCCAAGACCACCGAGGCCGAGATGTTGAAGGAGATCGAGCAGAAAATGGAGGTTGATCACCTGATGCGGACCCGAGTGGAGCCCAGCCTGTCGTCACCTTCGGATGAGGAGGTGAAAAAGTTTTACGGTGAGAACCCCAAGCTGTGGCAGCGCAATGAGACGGTGCGCGCCCAGCACGTGCTGGTCAAGATGGAGGCTGGCGCCGACGCCGCCACCAAGGCCGAGAAAAAGAAGGCCGCGGAAGCCGCGTTAAGCCGGGTGAACAAGGGGGAGCCCTTCGAAAAAGTGGCGCAGGAAGTGTCTGACGATCCCGGGAGCAAAGCGCGGGGCGGGGAACTGCCGCCGTTCAGCAAGGGTCAGATGACGCCCAAGTTTGAGGAGGTGGCTTTCAGCACCGCCCCCGGAAAGGTCAGTAAAGTTTTTGAAACGCCCTTTGGTTTCCACTTCCTGAAAGTGAAGGCCAAGGACGCGGCCAAGACCCTCAAGCTGGAGGAGGTGAAGAATGAAATTTCCGCCCACCTCCGCCGGCTCAAGCAGGGTGAAGCCACGCGACTGCTGTTGGAGGATCTCCGCAAGGAGGCGAACGTCAAAATCCTGCTGCCGCCCCCTGCGGCTCCCGCGCCCGTCACGGCGACGACGCCGCCGGTGCAGGCCCCGCCTGTGCCGCCGAGCGAGCCTGCCAAGAATTAAGGCAACCGGGTCCGCCCGGATGAGCTCCTCCCGGTCCGCCTCTTCCGGCCCACCGGAGCCTTTTAAGCCGAAGTTTGATGCGCAAGGCCTGATGGCCGCCGTGGCGGTGGATGCCGACAACGGCGAGGTGCTTATGACCGCCTATATGAACCGCGAGGCGCTCGAGGCGACCCGAAAGACGCAACGAGCCACGTTTTACAGCCGCTCCCGCAAAAAACTGTGGGTGAAGGGTGAGACCTCCGGAAACTTTCTGGCGGTGGAGGAAATCCGCGTGGATTGCGACCAAGACTGTCTGGTGTTGCGGGTGAAGTTGCCCAAGGGCGGGGCGGCCTGCCACACGGGCGAGCGCAGCTGTTTTTACCGGAAGCTCACGCTGACGGGACCGGAAGAACTCGAGCGGTTGGCTTAGGGTGCGCGGCCGGCGGCGACCCGCACCAGATTGGCAAACACCTTTTCCTCCCGGCTCACGGCGGTTTTCAGGCCAGCCAGTTTGGTGATCACCAGCCCATCGGGAGATTCCAGGATCGCACCGAGCAAAAGGCTGGCGGGCGTGTCCTGAGCTGGGCCGCCGGGAACCCCACCCCGCATCGTGCCGGCAAGTTTCACGGTGGTAAGAGGCAGAGCGGTTCCTGCCGGCTTAAGAATCTCGGCTGGGGTTTCCGTGGAAAGGAACTGACCAATCCAGCGGTCGACGTTGGCCTGGACCGAGCCGCCGGAGCCGGCCGGGAAGCGGGTGAAGGTAATGATGAGAGGAACGCCGCCGGTTTTTTTCTCCAGCAGGGCGGCGCGCACTCCGTCCGCCGGGCGGGAGTAGTTCCAGCCTTCGGGACGATCAAAGCGGACCGAGCCGATCCGAAAGGCGACGGGCTGGGGCGGAGGTGTTTGGGCCGACAGCAGCGACGAAGCCACCAGCCAGGCGACGAGCAGGGAAGAAGATTTCATCCCTGCATCCGCCGGGTCCACTCGTCCAAAGCCACGGGGCGGCAGTGGAGAAGGCGGTCGTATTCCGTTTCGATGCGCGGTTTGCTCCAATCCGGATGGTTGGCTTTGAGGAATTGAAGCATCCAAGTGCGGGCGAGGTTGCGGTCCTGCGGGGTCAGGCGGGCGAATTCCCGGCGATAAAGCAGGCCGTTGAGACGGCTGAAGAAGGGGAGGCTGCCCATCAAACAGCGGTTTTGCGGAACCAGCCTGCCACGGCGCCGGCGAGGGACCCGAAAAGAAGGGTAAGAAGCAGAGCGCGGGGACCGCCGCCAACGAATTCGCGGTAGTAGGCGGGGGCATCCTCCACAAGCGGATAGGGGACGGCGGTAAAGACCGCTCCCGGGATGCTGTAGAGCAGACCGATGATCACCCCGGTGCGGACCCGATGACCGAAGTCGGGCAGGATCCCCACCAAAAGACCGATGGAGGTGTAGGTGAGAAAAAGACCGGCCGCGAATCCCGCGGCCGCGGCGAGGGGCAGACCCTGAAACCATGGACCGAGGGCGGTCAGGAGCCCGAAACCGGCTCCGGCAGTCACGGCGCGGCGGTCGATCTGCATCGGCTAACATTGCGCAGGATCCAAGGAAGACCAAAAGAAAAAAGCTTGCGTGAATTTTCAAATTTGCCGTCAGCCCAAGAAAAAAAATGGAACGAAACTCGACACCTATCGGGCGGGGCGGAGAAAATCCTTTCATGGAACGAGAGGTTTTCTGGATCGCAAGACGGGATGAACTGGTGGCCAAGCTGGCCCAGCGGGCGGCCAGCTGTCCCGGTCTTTATCCGTTTCGGGAGGCAGCCGATTTTTTGCGCGTGGCGCAGGATCAGGCGGGCACGAATGCGGCGTCGGTTTGCGAGCTTTTGGAGGCGATGTGGCAACGGCCGGAGGAGGCGGTGCAGTTGAACGCCCAAAGTCTGATTCAGAGGGGCGGGGGGCTGAAAAAAGCGGAGAGCGAAAGCCAGCCCGCAAGAAAAGTCCTACCGCGAAGGCACAAAGGCCGTTGAGGGATGGACGGGGCGAAGCCAGCATCACCAACGCGGAACTTGATCCTTAAAAGTAAGTAAAAACCATTCAGGATTCGCTGGTCAACCGGGCACTGGGTGGTCAACTGGTAGTGCACCAGACTTATGGGAAATACTATTAGTCCGAATCCGAGTTCAACCGAACCTGAACTACCCTTGGGGACCGGAACCCCCACAGCCGGGAGTTCTTCAGGAGGACCGGAAGTGGTGGTAATCAAAGGCCCACCTCGGCCGCCGAATTACACATCCCCCTTGGAGTCTGAACAGGAGGAGAAAAACGAAATGAATGGATCCACCCCCGCCGCCCTTAACGTCAAACGCAGCATCGATCGCCAACGGAAGGAACAGCGAGCCGTTACCTCGATCCTCAGCGGAGTCGGCCTCGGGCTGCTCCTGATCATTGTCGGCTGTGCCTCTCTTTCCGCCTTTGGTGGCTACGTTCTCTGGAAGCAGATCCAACAGCAGAGTGTCACCGTCGCCCAGATGGAGCAGCAGCTCAACCAGGACTTGGCGAACCTGCAGGCGCGGGATGCGGAGCTGGCGAGCGGCCTGGAGTCGGCCGGGGCCCAGTTGGCCAAGCAATTGTCCTCCCTCGAGCAGATGAGGTCCCAGGTGAGCAGGCATGACAAGGATGTCGCCACCCTCAAGCAAAGGCTGTCGATGGTTGAAGGTGACTCCGCCGGCAAGCGGCGATAAGGACACCCGTGATCAGTCGGGTCGAGTTACGCCGCATCGCGCATGAATGGCGGACCCGCCTTCAGCGAGTCCAGCAGATCCTCCAACCCGGAGAGTGGGCGTTGGAGGATTGGAACCGTTTCGCCGGCGCGCTTACCCAAACGGTCAAGGCTTACGGCTCCACCTGGAAGGAAGGCGAAAGCACGTTTTGGGACGTGCGGTGGACCCTGCAGGATGGCGGGGAATTAATATGTCAAACGGAGCTTGCCGATGACGGCCGGCAGACCCTGGTGGTGGCCCAAACCGGGGGCTTTGCAGAGGGCTTGGACAACTACACATGGTTTTTTGGGGAGTTTGGGCAGACCGGGGACTTCCTGGGCAACCCTTATTGGGTGGATGGAACCTGGAAAGAGGCTCTCGCGATGATGATGCTACCCCAGCAGGCGGCCGCCGGCTTTTACCTGAGCGGGGGAAATGTCGCCCCGACCCCAATGATCGAGGCGAAGAGTTCTCACGCCTAAGCGACTCTTGCTTAGCCATTTAAGTTTTCTTGAAAATCCCCCGATATCGGGCATATTAATCATAATTGAAAGGAGTACGGCGGGAGGTTTCCTGAAGGGCACGCGGATCCGATTTTCCTGATCGCAACGATCGACTCGGACCTTCGCACTGATGCCCTCATCCCGCAGACTAAATCGAGAGCCATAGAGACTCACGGGGTAGGACCCACGGGCGGTTTCACGACACCGCTCCACCTGCCCAAGCCGGACGCAGTTCGTTCCGGCCGGTTCCACGGGGCCCAGTCTTCCCGCCGACATCAACCCATATGAGCTATGATGGATACCAAGGACGCCGCTCCAGCGGCGGTCCGCATGAACGCCGGCGCCGGCGTCACCACCGCCACGGGGGACGTGGCGGATTCCGCCACGAATCCCGCGGAGGCCAGCCGAAAAGCGGCGGCTTCTGGGGCTGGTTGAAAAAGCTGTTCGGCCTGAACGGCGGATCTTCCCGCCGCGACCACAGCCGGGGTGAATACCGCCCGAACCGCGCGGAAGGGCAAACCCGCACGCCCCGCGGCCCGCGGATCTCACCTCCCCAGGAGGTGCTGACCCCGCGGCTGTACGTCGGGAATCTCTCCTACGACGCCTCCGAAAGCGACCTGTTCGACTTTTTCGGCAAGGTGGCCGGGGTGAAAAACGTGGAGATCGTGCGCGACAAGGGTTCCAACTCGAAGGGCTTTGGCTTTGTCGAGATGCAGACCCTGGAAGGCGCGCAGGAGGCGGCCAAAAAGCTGCATGATGCGGAGTTTATGGGCCGACTGATGATTGTGAACGGCGCGAAATCGATGGGGGAACGGCCGGAGCGTGGCCCTCGCCGCGACGACCGCGGCGGCCCCCGGGCCGAGATTGAGGAAAGCGCGCGCGTGGAACGTTCCGCGGGTGACTTCGATTTTGAGCGGGGCCCGCGCAACCCCAGCTTCGACTAAACGCTCAAGGGTGCGCCAAGGCGCGCCGGGACTTCCTCCGGGAAGCCCGGCCGCCTTCGGCGAACCAACGATTCGCCGCGGCCAAGTAGGCGCGGGCACTGGATTCAATCACATCGGTAGCGGCCGCCCGGCCCGCGGAAGGCTCAGCTTTGGCCTCAAAGCGCACGCTGAGGCTGACTTCGCCCACGGCGTCTTTTCCCTCCGTGACAGCCCGCACCTGGTAATCGACGAGGTGTCCCTTCAGGCCGGTGATCCGGTCGATGGTCTTCAACACAGCGTCCACACCGCCGTCGCCGGAGCCGGTGGCGGCAAGGCTTTTACGGCCATGCCGCAGGGTCACCCTGGCCACAGGTTTTTCCCCGATCCCGCAGGCCACGGAAAGTTTTTCCAGCGAATACGTTTCGCGGGCCACCTGGATTTGGGCGCCGACCAAAGAAACGAGGTCATCGTCATAGACAAACTTTTTCCGGTCCCCGATTTCCTTGAAGCGCGTAAAGACGGCCTGCAGCTCGGCAGGCTTTAGGGAGTAGCCGAGATGCTTGAGGCGCGACGCCACGGCGGCGCGACCGCTGTGTTTGGTCAAAGGTAGCTCGGTCTTGCCCCAGCCGACCTCCTCCGGATCCATGATTTCGTAGGTTTCCCGTTTTTTGAGGATGCCGTCCTGGTGGATGCCGGAGCTGTGCGCGAAGGCGTTCAGTCCGACAATCGCCTTGTTGCGGGGAACCGGGAAGCTGCAGGCGGCGGAGACGAGCCGGGACGTGCGGACGATTTCCTTGGTGTGAATCCCGGTGGTGAGTCCGCCCAGGGAATCGTGGCGAGTGCGTAAAGCCATGACGATCTCCTCCAAGGCGGCATTGCCGGCGCGTTCACCGATGCCGTTGAGGGTGCACTCAACCTGACGGGCACCCGCAGCGACGCCGGCCAAGGAGTTGGCCACCGCCAAGCCGAGGTCGTTGTGGCAGTGGGTGCTGAAAATAGTGTTCTCGGCACCCCGGGCCCGGGAGATGACTTCTTGGAACATCCGGCCGTACTCCTCAGGCGTGGCGTAGCCGGTGGTGTCGGGAAGGTTGATGGTGGTGGCGCCGGCTTCCAGAGCGGCCTCGACCACCTCGACCAGGAAATCGATCTCCGTGCGGGAAGCATCCTCGGGGGAAAACTCCACATTGGCGGTGAACTTGCGGGCGCGGCGGACGCCCTCGGCGGCGAGGCGCAGGATTTCCTCCCGGGCCTTGCCCAGCTTGAACTCGCGGTGAATTTTGCTGGTGCCGAGGAAGACATGGACCCGCCCCTGTTTGCCGGCCGGCTTGATGGCGGCACCGGCCGCGTCAATGTCGGCCGGGACGCACCGGGCAAGGCCGCAGATCACCGGACCGCGAACGGTCCGGGCAATTTCCCGGACGGATTCAAAGTCCCCCTGACTGGCGATGGGGAAGCCGGCCTCGATGATGTCGACCCCCAGGCGGGCCAACTGGCGGGCGACCTCCAGTTTCTGGCGCGGGGTCATGGCCGCACCGGGGCACTGTTCGCCGTCGCGAAGCGTCGTATCAAAAATGAGGAGGCGGTCACTCATCCGGACAGCCTACCCCGAAGGTGCCGATTTTGCATCTCCGGAGGAGCCGGAGGGCGGAAGCTGGAGAAAGGGGCTGAGTACCGAATCAGTAGGCGGCCTGGGCGCCCTTGAGGTTCCGGCGACGGATCCAAGGCATGAGAGCCCGGAGGCGCTGGCCGGTCTTCTCAATCGGGTGCTTCTCACCCTGTTTGAGGAGGCGGTGGTACCGCTTCATGCCGGTCCGGCTCTCCTTGACCCATTCGCGGGCAAACTTGCCGTTGCGAATCTCCTGCAAAACCGCCTGCATGGCCTTTTTGGTGCGGGCATCGACCACCCGGGGACCGCGGGTGACGTCGCCATATTTGGCGGTTTCCGAAATAGAGAAACGCATGCCGGCGATTCCGGCCTCATTGATCAAGTCAACGATCAGCTTCAGTTCGTGCAGCACCTCGAAATAGGCGACCTCGGGCTGGTAGCCGGCTTTCACAAGCACCTCAAAGCCGGCCTGAATCAGGGCGGAGGTTCCGCCGCAAAGAACAGCCTGTTCGCCAAAGAGGTCGGTTTCCGTCTCCTCCTTAAAAGTGGTCTGGAGGACGCCCGCACGGGTGGCGCCCAAGCCCCGAGCCCAGGCCAAGGCGACGGCCCGGGCTTGGCCGGTGGGGTTCTGTTGGACGGCGAAAAGGGCGGGAACCCCTCGCCCTTCCAAATACTGGCGGCGGACGATATGCCCCGGGCCCTTGGGGGCGACGAGGATCACATCGACATTTTTCGGGGGGCGGACGGTCTGGTAGTGGATGGCAAAGCCGTGGCTGAAGAGCAGGCACTGGCCCTTGCGCAGATTCGGGGCGATGTCCTTGGTGTAAACGGACGGGATCTTCAGATCAGGAACCGCGACAAAAATCACGTCGGCCCCACGCACGGCGTCCGCGGTGGCAAGAACCTTGAAGCCGTGCTTCTTGGCGACCGGAATGGATTTACTGCCCGGATAAAGACCCACGGTGACGCGAATGCCGCTGTTCTTCAGGTTGAGGGCGTGGGCGTGGCCCTGCGAGCCAAAGCCGATGACCGCGACCTTTCGTTTTTTCAGGGGTGCAAGGCTGGCGTCAGAATCGTGATAAATGCGGGCGGGCATAAGGGTGTCTCCTGGGGGTTGGGGGAAATCTCAGCGGCGGGGCAGGGCGATCCGGCCCGTCCGGCTCAGTTCGAGGATTCCGAAGGGTTTCATCAGGGCAAGGAACTTGTCGATCTTGCTTTCGTCGCCGGTCACCTCGATAGCGAGGCTGGAGGACTGCACATCCACGATTTTGGCGCGGAAAATGTCGCAAATCTGCATGACCTCCGGCCGGGAGGAGGAGTTGGCCTTCACCTTGATGAGAATGAGTTCCCGATCGACCACGTCCCCGTCCTTAAAATCGTAGACTTCCAAGACATCAACGAGTTTTTTGAGCTGTTTGACCACTTGTTCGAGGACTTGGTCGTTGCCCACGACCACGATGGTCATGCGGGAGACTTTGTCGTTCTGGGTGGGACCAACGTTGAGGGTATCGATGTTAAAGCCGCGCCCGCTAAAGAGGCCGGCGATCCGGGTCAGCACCCCGAAACGATTCTGGACGACGACGGAAATGGTGTGGCGCATAAGGGAAGATGTTGAACTGGAAAGAGTAGCGGCGACGGCGCCGCCGGGTCAAATCGAAAGCCCGGACCCGGCGGAGTGGCGAAGGCGGACCAGTTCGGCGGACTGTTTTTCCAAAAGCTTTTTGGCCTCGGCCAGATCGGTTTCCAACTGCCGGATCCGGAGGCGAAGAGCGGCATCGAAGGCGGGACTTTCCGCGGGGCGGGATGGGTTGGATTCGCTCGCATCCTCCAGCTTGATGGTCCGGCTTTTTAGTTTGGCGTCACGGCGCCTTCTCATTTCCTCAAGGAATTCTGTGACCGTAAAACCTTCCTTGGCACGCAGGTGGGTGACGAGCTCGGATCCGCCGAGCTGTCCGCTCTGGAGAAACTCCGCGATGGTGCCGGCGGTGGTGGGTCCGTAGCGGGGCCCATCGAGGGGCTCAACCATCCAAAGCATTTCCAGCTCGGTGATTTCCGGTGCTTTCTGCCAAGGGCCCTCGTCGACCTGCACAAGATCCTCCGGCGCGATCAGCGACTGGTTGGCCAAGGCTTTGAGGTGATCCAGGTCCATCGGGCCGAGCACCCGCCCCGTTTGGACTTTTTGCAGCCGAAACGCGGAAGCGGGGGAGGGCATGCCGGGCCTAGCTGGACGGGATGAAAAGCTTTTGCCCGACCTTGAGCGGGGCGTCCTTAGAAAGCTGGTTGGCTTTGCGTAGAGATTCGATGGTGAGCTTCAGTTGGTGCTCCTTGTTGTAGGCCTGCACGATCGAACTCAAGGTGTCGCCCTTGGCGACGACATGCTCATAGCCCTCCCGGTCGACCAGCTGGGCGGCCACCTCGGCTTTTTTTTCTTTGGTTCTCTTTTCGGCCAGCATCTTGGCGACTTCCTCCAACAAAACGCTTTTTTCCTTTTCCGCCCTGGCGGCGGCGCTGGCAAGACTTTCCTTCAAGGAGTGGGTCTGCTGTTTGACTTCCTCGAGAAGTTTTTCCAAGGAGGCGACCCGAGCCTTCATGTCTTCGACGCTGGCGTCCATGCGTTCGACCTGGTCAGCGGCCTTGAGAATTTTTCGACGTTCGGCTTCGGCGTCCTCGGCCGTTCCAGGATCGACCTGGGCGAAAACAGGGGGAAATCCGAAAATCCAGACGCCTGCAAGGAGAAGGGAAGGGCAAAACCCAAAGGCGCGCATGCGGAGGATTATCACTCCGCGATTCATGCTCCAGCAAGCTTTTCGAACTCTTTTTCCGTGAGGCTGCGAACTCCCAGCGCTTTGGCCTTGTCGAGCTTCGAGCCCGCCTCGTCTCCGGCCAAGAGGTAGTCGGTCTTGGCGCTGACCGAACCGGAGACGGTGCCTCCAAGGGATTGGATGCGGCGGGTGAAATCCTCCCGGGGGGCACTGAGGGTGCCGGTAATGACAAATTTCTTTCCTGAAAAGACGCCGCCCCGCACCGCCAACTCCTCAGGCAAGGCACGGAAATTACAGCCGGCTTGCTTGAGTCCCAAGAGCAGCCGGCGGGTGGAGGCTTCGCAAAAGAAAGAGACGATCTCTTCAGCCACTTTTTGGCCCACGTCCTTGACCTGGATCAGATCCGACGTCCCCGCCTTTTCCAATTTCTCCATGGATTGGAAATGGCGGGCTAAGGCCTCGGCTAGAACCGCGCCAACCTGCGGGATACCCAAGCCGAAGATGAGTCGCCAAAGCGGGCGCTGCTTGCTGGCCTCGATGCCTGCGATGAGGTTGGTGGCGGACTTTTCCCCCATCCGTTCCAGGTCGGCCAACGGCCCGGCGGTCAGGTCGTAGATTTGTTCGAGATGCTGGATCAGGCCGGCATCGATGAGCTGACTGACCATGGCTTCACCCATCCCCTCGATGTCCATGGCCCCGCGGTGGGCGAAATGTTGCAAGCGGCGCTTGAGCTGACCGACGCAGTCGCGGGAAGTGCAGCGGAGAAAAACCTCCTCCTTGTGCAGCGGGCCGCCGCAGACCGGGCACTGTTTGGGCGGGTGGATCGGCTTGGAGTCCCTGGGCCGTTTCTTCAGGTTGACCGAGACCACGGCCGGAATGATCTCGCCGGCCTTTTCCACGGTAACGAGGTCGCCCACACGGATGTCCTTGCGGGCGATCTCCTCGAAGTTGTGCAGCGTGGCCCGCGCTACGGTGGTGCCGCTGAGCTGGACCGGCTCGAGCTCGGCGACCGGGGTGATGACGCCCGTGCGGCCTACTTGGAAAGTGATGTCGTGGAGGCGGGTTTCGGCCTGCTCGGGCGCGTACTTGTAGGCGATCGCCCAGCGGGGGGCTTTGTCAGTTGAGCCGAGGACCCGCTGTTGGTCGAAACGGCTGACCTTGATGACGGCGCCGTCCGTCGCGAAAGGGAATTGCGCGCGATCTTTGTCCAACTCCCGCACAGCTGCCAACACCCCGTCGGCTCCCTTGACGTGTCGGAACCAGCTGTGACCCGGCAAGCCCCATTTGCCGATCTGACGATGGAGTTCGACCTGGGATTCTGTCTTCGCCCCGACGACTTCCCCGAGACCGTAAAAAACCACAGCAAGGGGACGGCGGGCTACTTCCCGGGAGTCGAGCAACTTCAACGTGCCGGCGGCGGCGTTGCGGGGGTTGGCGAAGGGAGGCTCGCCGGCTTTTTCCCGAGTCCGGTTGAGGGAAGCGAATGCCGGTTCGGGAAGATAGACCTCGCCACGGAATTCGATGACCTTGGGCAATCTTTCCACGGAAAGGGGAAGATTCCGGATGGTTCTAAGGTTTTCCGTGATGTCGTCGCCCTTTTCACCATCGCCGCGGGTCAGGCCCTGAGTTAGGCGGCCGTTTTCGTAGCGAACACTGACGGCTACGCCGTCGACCTTAGGCTCGATGGCGTACTCCGCGGGCTGTCCGTGAAGGTTTTTGGCAACGCGGTCCAGAAACTCGACAAGTTCCTCTTCGCTGTAGGTGTTGTTGAGGCTCTGCATCGGCACGGCGTGGCGCAAATTCCGGAAAGAGTCGAGCGGGGTGCCACCCACCTTCCTGGTGGGGGAGTTTTCGTCGACAAGGTCCGGGTGGGCTTTCTCGAAATCCTGAAGTTCGCGGTAGAGGCGATCGTAGGCCGCATCGGAAATCTCCGGGCGGGCCTCGACGTAATAGAGGCGGTCATGACGTCGGACCTCTTCGAGGAGTTTGTCGTAACGCTGGGCCGGGCTGGGGCTCATCAACGGGGTCGGCGCCGCCAGGCCAGACCCAGGGAAATGCCGAGAATGTCGGCGAGCCAGTCGGCCAGGGAGACATCCCGGCCAGGAGCGAGGCGCTGGACTTGTTCGTCGGCGGCGCCCAGGAGCGAGCCGGCGGTTCCCAGTGCGATGGAGGGATAAGGAAGACCGCCCAAAACAAATCCGAAGCCCGCGTAGACGGCGAGATGGAGAACCTTGTCGTTCGGTAACGGGAGAAAGCTCCCGACCTTTTCAACGCCGGAGCGGGGGATGAGGGAGACCCCGAGAATGGCCAGATAGTAAAGGGCGGGGAGCAGGAAGTTTTTCCATCGCAGCTTGGTCATGGAGAGGGCATTTTGAGCGTGGCGTGAAGCAGGGCAACGTGAAAGAAACCGGGGCGGTCCTGGGGATCGAAGCGGGGGGAACCAAGACCCGGTGGGTCCTGTTGGATGCGCGGGGGCGGCGTCTGGCCCAAGGCTCGGAGGGTCCGGGCAACATCCTGCTGGTGGGGCGTGAGGGGCTGCGAAAACTTTTCCGAAGGATTGCCGCCCGCCTGCCGCAGGCACCCGAGTCCATTGGTGCGGGCTTGGCGGGGGCCCGCGGCCCCACGGAGGTGGCCACGGCCCGGGGCGCCTTACAGGCGGTTTGGCCGCGAACGAAAAAAATCGTGGCTGGTCAGGATAGCGATTCAGGACTGGCGGCGGCGTGGGGAAACGAAGACGGGTTTCTGGTGATTGCCGGCACCGGCAGCAATGTGGTGGGGCGGGTGGCCGGCAGAAAACATTCCGCTGGCGGGCACGGCCATCTTTTGGGGGATATGGGCAGCGGGTACGATCTGGCGGCGCGGGCGCTGCGCGCGGTTTATCGGGAGCGGGACCGATCCGGCCGGGTGCCGCCCCTGGCGGCTGTCCTGTTGGCGCATGGGGGCGCGGCGGATCTGGATCGACTGTTGCGGGAGGTCTATCAACCGCGGGGCAAAGAGTGGCTGGCCGGATTCGCCCCGGTGGTTTTGCGGGCGGCGGGCCGCGGGGATCCGCTGGCCCAGAGTGTCGTGAAGGAAGCCACGGCAGAACTGGCGGAGAGGGTGGCAGAGTTGGCCCGACGTCTGAGGGTTCGGCGGCCCAGAGTGGCCCTGACGGGAGGACTTTTTGAAAATGAGATTTATCGCCGGCCGTTCGTCTCGGCGGTGGCCGCACGGCTGCCGGGTGCCCGAAGCG